>Ga0209635_10000057_pt1 | contig 60836 bp, 52 predicted proteins | sample DeeMarSWOR230_32_FD_187463 | JGI IMG/M metagenome (GOLD analysis project Ga0209635, IMG submission 187463) | Marine sediment microbial communities from White Oak River estuary, North Carolina - WOR-2-30_32 (SPAdes) (version 2) | ecosystem: Environmental > Aquatic > Marine > Intertidal zone >...
TCATTTACTTTAGTGCCGGAAATGCCTCTCCCCCGTCAGTACCATGGCGATGTCGTGCTTATCGGCGGCGTCTATCGAGTCCTGGTCGCGTATCGACCCGCCGGGCTGAATGATAGCCGTCACGCCTATCTTCGCGGCGTGCTCGACGACGTCGTTAAACGGGAACATGGCGTCGGAAGCCAGCACGCTGCCCTTGGCTTTGTCGCCGGCTTTCTCCCCGGCAATCATGGCGCTGACAATGCGGCTGGGCTGTCCCGCCCCCATGCCCGTTACCATCCTGTCTTTCACCAGCATAATGGCGTTGGACTTCACGTGCTTGCAGGCGCGCCAGGCGAAGAGCAGGTCCTCTTTCTCTTTAGCCGTGGGGGCGCGTCTGGTGACCACTTTCATATCTACCTGCTTCTCCGGTACCGAGTCCGAGTTCTGCACCAGGAAGCCCCCCTTGACCCGGCGATAATCGGTATACCCGCACTCCTCTTTGCCGTAGCCGGGGGGTAATTCCGCCTCCAGTATTCGCAGGTCTTTCTTCTTTTCTTTCAACAGCTTCAGGGCTTCCGGCTCGTAGCCGGGGGCAATGACGATTTCGTAAAATACCGGCCTCATGGCTTCTGCCATAGCTAAAGTGACCGGCCGGTTGGCGGCGACAATGCCCCCGAAAGCCGCCACGTCATCGCCGCTGAAAGCCCTTTTGTAGGCTTCGGCGATGTCCTCATGGCTGGCCAGGCCGCAGGGATTGGTATGTTTGATGACGGAAACGGTTGGTGCCGCGAAGTCGACGGCCGCCCCCCAGGCGGCGTCGGCATCGAGTATATTATTAAAAGATAGTTCCTTCCCGCCCAACTGCTTAGCCCAGGTAATGCCGGTGTTCTGCCTTGCCCCCACCGCCAGCTCCGCGTAAAAGGCGGCTTTCTGGTGCGGGTTCTCGCCGTAGCGCAGGGCGTAGCGCTTCTTCATAGCCACGGTTATTTCCTCGGGCATGCCCGTCTCGCCCTGCCGCAGGTACTGCGCGATAGCCGTATCATAGATAGCCGTGTGCTGAAAGGCCTTCTGCGCCAGTCGCTTGCGCTCTTCCAGCGGCAAATCGCCCTTCTGCAGTTTTTCTAAAATATCGGGGTAGTCGGCAGGGTCGACGACAACTATCACGCCGGGGTAATTTTTGGCGGAAGCCCGTATCATCGTCGGCCCGCCGATATCTATATTCTCCAGTGCATCCTCCAGGGTCACACCTTCTTTGTTTACTGTCTGCACGAAGGGATAGAGGTTCACCGCCACGAGGTCTATCTTCTCGATTTTCTTCTCAGCGAGTTCTTTCATGTGGGCGGGGAGGTCGCGGCGGGCGAGGATACCGCCGTGGACCATCGGGTGTAAGGTTTTCACCCGTCCGTCGAGGATTTCCGGGAAGCCGGTGATGTCGGAGACGCTCTTGACCGCCACCCCGCCTCCGCTGATGGCTTTCCTAGTGTTGCCGGTGCTGAATATCTCGTACCCCAGCCCGACCAGTCCCCGGGCGAACTCCACCACCCCGGTCTTATCCGATACGCTGATTATGGCTCTCATCAAATTCCTCCGTTTTCCTTCTGCTTCGCAGCAACCTGATTATCCCCAGCCAGAAATTCGTCCGGGGCACCCTTTGAATATAGTCCCTGTAATCGTCCCCGAATTTCTTTACCAGCAGCTTGTCTTCCTCCACACAGCCCAGGTAGACAACCACGATGCCAATCAAACCAAGAATCGCGAACAACCAGTGCGGATACAACAGGAAATTTGTCAGGAATATTGCGTAGATGCCACCGGTGTACTGCGGGTGCCGGACGATGGCGTAGACGCCCGTATTCACCAGTTTAGTGGTATCCACCCATGATTTCCCTTTGGAGACCCCGCCCCGACGCGGGAACATAACCATCGGTGCGAAGACCAGTATCATACTCAACGCCAGGATGACCCAGGCGATGATTTGCAACGGCAGGTATTGTTTCACGTCGATAACGCCCGCCCAAACGAGAGGATTGACCGGGAAACAGGCTATGCCCAGGACGGTCAGTAGTATTGACCAAATAATGTCCAGCCTGGTCCTTTTCGCTTTTTCCGTATCCCTCACCTCGTCAGTCAATGATAATCCTGTTATCCCCCGCCTGCTTCACCACCTCCCCGATAACCTTAATTTCGCGGAGTTCTGATGTAAAACGACTTACGTCTTCCGGGGCGCAGATAACCGCCATGCCGATGCCCATGTTGAACACATGGTACATCTCGTCGCGGTCGACCTTTCCTAGTCTCTGTATTAGTGGGAAAATCGGCGGCACGTCCCATTTCCTGCTGTCGAAGCGTACCGCCAGGCCGTCGGGCAGCGTGCGGGGCACATTATCTACGAGTCCCCCGCCGGTGATATGCGCCATACCCCTGATGTACGGCAGCAGCGACTTGAGCTGGTTGTAGTAGCAGGTGTGCGGTTTCAGGAGTGCTTCACCGACGGTACCGCCCAGCTCGGGATATCGTTTATTCAGAGCCTCCCGGGTCTCCCCGAAGATTTTGCGCGCCAGCGAGTAGCCGTTGGTGTGCAGTCCGTTCGAGAGAAGCCCGAGGACGGCATCGCCGGGGCTAATGGTTTTTCCCATGATATACTTATCTTTTTCCACCACCCCGATAACGAACCCCACCAGGTCATAATCGGCGGTGGTGGCGTAAAGCCCGGCCATCTCCCCCGTTTCGCCCCCGATTAACGCGCAGCCGACTTCGCGGCATGCCTGCGCCAGTCCCCTGACGATGTCTTCCACCTTGTCGGGAATCATCTTCCCGAGCCCGATATAGTCGAGAAAGAAAAGCGGCGCGGCGCCGCAGGTAAAAATATCGTTGACGCAGTGGCTGACGATGTCGATGCCGACGGTGTCGTACTTTTCCAGGGCGAAGGTAAGCTTGGTCTTAGTGCCTACCTGGTCGATACTGGATACCAGCAACGGGTTTTTATACCCTTTGAACTCGTACAACCCGCCGAAGAACCCCACGCCGCTGAGCACCTCGGGACCGAGCGTGGACTTAGCCAGTTGACTGATTCTGGCTACGGCTTTATCCTTGGCGCTGATATCCACACCGGCCCTGGCATAGGCGTCTTTCATGGCGTCACCTCCTGCGCCGGAGCAAGTTTACGTCTTAGATTACCAGAAAGGGGGGTAAAGTGTAAATGGCGGGGGGTATATTGACACCCGCCTCCTTCCCCGCTAGCATTATCACTGAGGTATTTCATGCCCGAGAATTTTTTCGGCAAGCAGATAGAGGTCACCACCGGCGGGGACGTCAAAGCCCCGGTGTCTTTCCGCATCGGCGACCGCGAGTATCAGGTCGCCGAGGTCCTGGAGTTCTGGCCCGACTACGGCTACGGCGACATCCCGCCCAAACGCAAACGCTGGTACCACCGCCGCCACCGCAATTATTACCGCGTTAAGACCACCGGAGGCGAGGTATATGAAATGTACTACGACCGCGGCACCAAATTAACCCACCCCGAGCTTAAAAAATGGTTCCTCACCCGCCGACTCTAGAATGTAGTCTTTGTTATCTAGATATTTCTTTACTCACCCCCTTTATCCCCCTCTCGAACAGGTTTATTCTTTTTCCTCGATTTTTTTTGATGTTCAAGAGGGGGAGAGTATTTGAGAGGGGGTTTAGCCCCCTCTCTCCTTTACTCCCCTCTCCAGCCATAAATACTGTGGTTTATTGCCTGTGCATCTGGCTGGAGAGGGGTAAGGGGTGAGGCTCGAACGCATCTATCGAGCCAAAACTATTTCGTTTAAAAGGCATATTGCATCATTTACAGTTTTGGCATAGAATGTAGTGTGTAAAGCGGCGACGTGGCCAAGAGGTTAAGGCGGGGGTCTGCAAAACCCCTATTCGGCGGTTCGAATCCGCCCGTCGCCTCCACCCCCTTATAAAACAATAACGCAGGTTGCAGTGAAATGAGCTACCCGCGTTTGTTACTCAGTGCGATCTTCCTAAATTAAACAGGGCTCCATCTCGTCCTCGTGGACGACTATCTCTTTCTTTTTGTCGCCGACAAGCACGTTGTAGATATAGAAAACCTGGCCCGTACGCGGGCTTATCCAGCGGTAATCGGAGACCTCGCCCACCTGCCCGGCGTACTGGTTGATATCGCTTTCCCGCTGGGACAGCCCGGACTCGCTTACAGGCTTTATAATGACCTTCTGCCCTTTGATAAACCTGGGCTTAATGACCTCGTTTTCCATTGCCATTTGCGCATAATAATACGAAAATACTTATTTGTCAATATCGTTTCAGGTTTTTTTAATTTATCCTGATATTATTTATGCATTTTAATGCCAGCCGAATCCCTGGCGCAAACCGCGTATGTAAGCGGCCTGTCCGGCATGCTGCATACCGTCGCTCAACGTACCCACGAGCATCATCCCTACAGTCGGCGGGGGTTTGAACGGCGTGCCCTCGACTATCTTGTCCAGGTCGGCTTTTTTCAGGGTGGGGAAGTACTGCCGCGCCCTTTCCAGTACCGCCCGATGGTAGCCCAGCAGCGTCCCGGCATCCGGCGACCTGAATTTGGCGAGGTCTTCCGGCTTATCACCCGTGCCGCTGTCTTTGGGGTCGGCGGGCCGGTTGAACTTCTTATGCCACCCCGCTTCAATCCAGAGCTGCTCCTTGCCCATGAACGAGGAGAACTGCACGTCCTGCCAGCGGGTCAGGTGCCAGACCAGCCAGCCGATACTGTTGCAGTCGGGCTTGGGCTGCCAGTTAAGGTCTTCTTCGGTGAGTCCTTCCAGGGTGTATTCCAGCGTCCTTAAGATAGCGCCGTAGGCGTTCGATAGCATTTCGTGCGTTTCCATGATGACCTCCCCCTTTTCGATATTCCTTGTTATATATGATAATAAAATCTGTCTATCGTTAGCAAAACAGATGTGCCGCCGACTTTTCAATATCTGAAAAATTCGCTATAATTTTATCTGGTCTGAAAATTTCCGTGAGGACTTCTTAGATTAAAAACGATAACGTTTTCGCCATAATCAGGGACATCAACGAGGTATTAGCCCTTTCCAATGAGCCCGGAAAGCTCCTGGACATGACCCTGGACACGCTTTCCCAGGTGCTGAAAACGGAATGCTGCTGGGTGCAGACGGTCGATACCCGTAAGTGGTCATTATCGCTGGCGGCGCACCGCGGTTTTTCCCCGGAAATGAGACATGAAATGACCAGGATGGATATCGACCACTGCTTCAGCAAGCAAATCATCGGCATGGGAAATGAAATCGTGATTCCTGACCTTTCCAATGACGGACGGTACGGGCTGTTATCCTTTCCCGATGCGGGATATAAATGGATGGTAGCCGCTCCTCTGATGACCTACCGTGTCCATGGTATCCTGGGGATTGCCTCTCGAAACAGGAGGCGCCTGTATAAGCAAACCCCCGAACTTATCAAAGTTATTGCCGGTCTTATCGGCACGGCTCTTATTAAAGCCCGGCTAATTCAAAAATCTCCGGCACCGTTAAATCCCGCCAAAACAAAAGATAAAGAAGAAACAGCGACTCCGGCAACACCCGATGATAAAAAACCGGCTCCATCCAATCAATCGGTTGACGCCAAAACCTCTCCGGATATAACCACAAAAAAACCACCGGAAGGTACTTTTCATAAACATGCGGATAAAATGAGGTCGTTCCGCAGTTCACACCGGTAAGTCTTTTACTTTGCCCCCCTCATCCTGAGCTTGTCGAAGGATTCCCACCCAGGCCGTCCTCGCATCATCTGCTGCTTAGCCCGATAATCATAAACCCTCTCCCTCGATGGGTTCACCCTGCCCTCTCCCTGAAGGGAGAGGGCAGGGTGAGGGTGAAGTAATCCCACCCATGCCGCCCTGTATCATCTCATATTCATCCTGAATCATTACCCTGCAACTCCCGGATTTTTACGCTCAATCTCTTGACACCCTCCCCTTTTGCCCATACAATAGCTTAGTACACGCCGGGATGGCGGAAATGGCAGACGCAGCGGACTTAAAATCCGCCGGAGCAATCCTTGTGGGTTCGAGTCCCGCTCCCGGCACCAACGGAGGGTAATATGCCTCCCTGGCTAGTAATTTTAATAGGCTACCTCTTCGGCTCCCTGCCCACGGCGTATCTCGCCGGGCAGCTGCTCAAGGGAAAAGACATCCGTCAGATAGGCGATGAAAACGCCGGGGCTGCCAACGCCTACCGCGAGCTGGGACCCGTCGCCGGAATAATGGTGGGCGTTATCGACGCCGCCAAAGGAGCGGCGGTGATACTTATCGCGCAGGCGGCTAACATGTCCCAGGCAATTGTCCTCGTCACCGGCGCCGCCGCCGTCATCGGTCACAACTGGCCCGTCTTTCTGGGATTCCGGGGCGGGAGGGGCGTCAGCACCACCATCGGCATACTGCTGGTCCTGGTAACCCTGCCCATGCTGATACTGGCGTTACCCACCATCTTAATCCTCGTTCTCAAAAGGAACGTCACCCCGTCCATGGCTTTCCTCTTTGTCTTACTGCCCCTAGTGGACTGGTGGCTGAAGGTGCCGGGGGTGCTCGTTATCTATGGCATAGCATTACCCGCCCTTACCGGCATAACCACTTACCTCAGGACAAGACCGAAAGCCTTACGTCAGGCATAATTATCGCCAGTCGTCCAAATACAGGCAACTCCGTGTATACAGTTGACAATCGCACGTTTTTATTGATAAACTATAACAAACGCGCCGAACGGTAAAAATAAACGGTTTTGCTGCGTTCTCACGATAATCTCCTTAAGAAACGGAGTTTTATCACGCTTTCTGGACTTATGGAACCAGCGCATCGGGGCAAGCCATCATCGAGCCTGCACTGCCCGGGAGTAAAATCCTACTCATTTCTAACCCATTTCATACATATTTAGCATGTTGTGGCATATAGAATATTCAGGCAATTACTCGGGTCATCCTCTCCAGGAGCAACGTATTAAGTGACTGCTGAAAACGGTCGTGGGCTGGTGCAGGTCTTTACCGGCAACGGTAAGGGTAAAACGACCGCAGCGCTGGGCACCGTTCTCAGGGCGGCTGGCCATAGACTGAAAATCTTCATCGTCTTCTTCATGAAGGGCGATTACACTTACGGCGAATACGAAACCCTGCGCAAACTCCCTAATGTCGAGATATTCCAGTCAGGTTTCCGGGAGTTTACCGACCCCCTCAACGTTAAGCCGGAGGAAAAAGAGCAGGCGGAGAAAGCCCTGAAGGTTGCCCGTCAGGCCGTTAAAAACGGCCGCCATGACCTTGTAGTGCTGGATGAAGTGAACGTCGCTATCGCGTACAAGCTTATTGAGATCGACGACGTTATCAGGCTCATCGAAGAGAAACCTCACAATGTCGAGCTTATCCTTACCGGTCGCCATGCGGACAGTCGCCTAGTGGAAATGGCTGACCTGGTAACCGAGATGGTTAATATCAAGCACCCCTTTAAAAAAGGCATCAAAGCCCGCGAGGGCATCGAATACTAAACACGGAGGTAGCCATGAAAATCACATTGAGCGTTATCAAAGCCGACATCGGTGGCTACGTAGGCCACTCGGAATCCCACCCCGACATCATCGCCAGAGCCCAGGAATGCCTGGATAAAGCCAGGAAAGCGGGAACGCTGGTTGACTGCCAGGCGACCAAGTGCGGCGATGACCTCCAGCTTATCATGACCCATAAAAAGGGAACGGGCGATTACGAAATACACAAACTTGCCTGGGATACCTTTGTCGACGGCACCGCGCTGGCAAAAAAGATGAAGCTCTACGGCGCCGGGCAGGACCTCCTGACCGACGCTTTCTCGGGCAACGTGAAAGGCATGGGACCGGGACTCGCCGAGATGGAAATCGAGGAGAGGACTTCCGAGCCGGTGCTTATCTTTATGGCGGACAAGACCTCCGCCGGCGCCTGGAATATGCCTCTTTATAAGATGTTCGCCGACCCCTTTAACACCATCGGCCTGGTCATCGCCCCCACCATGCACTCCGGCTATACCTTTGAAGTCCACGACGTTAAAGAACACAAGAAGATTAAGTTCAATACGCCCGAGGAAATTTACGATATGCTGGTGTTCATCGGCGCTCCTGCCCGCTTCGCTGTCAAGGCCGTATTTCACCGGGAAACCGGGGACATCGCCGCGGCCTCGTCCACCGAGCGCCTCTCGCTCATGGCCGGCCGTTATGTCGGCAAGGACGACCCCGTCTGCGTTGTCCGTTCGCAGGGCACCTTCCCGGCCGTCGGTGAAGTCCTCGAACCTTTCGCCTCCCCGGTGCTGGTGGAAGGCTGGATGCGCGGCTCCCACATGGGCCCCCTGATGCCGGTATCTCTAGAAGACAGCACCCCCTCGCGCTTCGACGGACCCCCGCGGGTTATCTGCCTGGGCTACCAGCTGTGCAACGGCAAACTGCTCGGCCCGCGTGACATGTTCGCCGATAAGGCCTTCAATCTGGCACGCCACCAGGCTAACGAAATGGCTGACATGATGCGGCGCCACGGTCCTTTCGAGCCCCACCGCCTCCCCCTCGACGAAATGGAGTACACCACCATGCCTCAGGTGATGGAGAAGCTCAAGGACAGGTTCGAAGACCTTGATTGATTTTTAATGCAATAATTACGGGAAAAACTGCGGAGCCGTAGCTAAATGCTGCGGCTTCGTTTATAATTACCAAAAAGGGATACGGGTGAAACTAAAAAGGCTCCTGCTGGCAACCAATAACCGGGGCAAGCTACGCGAGTATAAAAGTCTGCTCCGGGGCATCCCCTACGATATTGTGACACCGGCCGAGCTGGGTATCACTGCGGACGTTCCCGAAACCGGAGGAAGCTTCGCCGAAAACGCCCGGCAGAAGGCGGTGTCCCTAGCGGCGGCGAGCGGACTGCTGACGCTGGCTGACGATTCCGGGCTGGAGGTGGATGCCCTCGGCGGCAGGCCGGGCCCCTTATCCCACCGCTGGGCTGGCGAGGGCGCTTCGGATTCGGATAGAATCGACTACCTGCTGAATGAACTCAGGGATATACCCGAGGGCAATCGCACCGGCCGCTTTCGTTGCGTTATCGCCGTTACCGAACCCGACGGCATCGTTGAATTTTTCACCGGAGAGTGCCGGGGGAATATCATCGCCGCGCCGAGGGGCAGCCGGGGCTTTGGGTACGACCCCGTTTTTTACGTGCCGGAACTGAAAAAGACCTTCGCCGAACTGCTTCCGAAGGAGAAGAACAGGATAAGCCATCGGGCTATGGCGGCGGCTAAAGCCAGAGCGGCGTTAATGGCTATGGAACGCCAGTCCTGAATTGGGCTTAGTTCTTTATCAACTTATCGTTCAGTCGTTCTCTGAATACTCTTTCAACTTAAAAGCCCTGCCGTGCCCGGGATAAACGGTTCTAACGTTAAGAGCTTTAAGCCTATCGATGCTGGCGTCCATCTCCGCCTCGTCATCGACGAGGGCGTTTTTCTTCGGTCTTCCGTTGTTCGCCATAAGGTCGCCGCAAAAGAAGTCGCCGTCACCGGTCAGCACCCCGATAGAACCCGATGAGTGCCCCGGGATATGAATAACCCTGCCGTCCAGTCCGTACTCTGATAAATCGTCCCCGTCACTCACGATTACATCTGGTTTGAAACGCCGGTAAATCAGCAGTCCCCCCAGATACATCACCAGCCGGGTAAATAATCCGAATTTAGTTTTCCGGCTGAGGAACATTCTTCCGGTTTCGACGGCCTCAACCTCGTTACGGTGGACGGCTATCCTGGCGCCGTACTTCTTCCGGAGCCAGATGCAGTTCGCGGTATGGTCGAAGTCGGCGTGCGTTATCACAATGAGCTTGATATCTCCCGGCTTACATCCCTCATCTTTCAGTGCTTTTTTCAAAGGGCCGCGCAGGAAAGAGATACCCGTATCTATAAGTATAAAACCGGTATCGGTCTTTAAAAGGTAGCAGTTTACTATACTTGTTTTAATGGTTATAACATCCAGCGACATTCTTTATCCTCGACCTTTCTTTCGGGTGTTATCTATTCCCACCCGGGCCGCCCAGTATCATCATCGGCTCAGCCCGGCCGCATCATTCTAACCTCTTTGCCTTGATATATCAAACACTCCTTTCACCCTTTCTGGCTTGCTTTTACGTTTTCCTGTATAATACGCATTGGAAGGCATTACTATGACCGGTATTTCAGACTCATTTCAGCGTCCCATCAACTACCTGCGCATCTCGGTGACGGACCGCTGCAACCTGCGCTGCGTTTACTGCATGCCGGAGGACGGCGTTAACCTGATGTCCCACGGCGATATCCTCACCTATGAGGAAATCCGTACCGTGGTGAAGGCTGCCGCGGAAATTGGCATCAATAAAATCAGGATTACCGGGGGCGAACCCCTGGTGAGGATGGGGGTGGCTGACCTCGTCAAAATGCTGGCGGGTATTGATACTGTCGACGATATTTCACTGACGACCAACGGCATCCTGCTGGCGGAGCATGCCGCCGGACTCAAAGAAGCCGGGCTGCGCCGTGTCAATATCAGCCTGGATACCCTCCGGCCGAACAGGTTCCGGCAGATTACCCGCTGCGGCGAACTTGAGGATACCTTAAGCGGCATCCAAGCCGCCGGGACGGCCGGACTCGACCCCGTGAAAATCAACGTGGTCGTCATGGCGGGCATCAACGACGATGAAATAATCGATTTCGCCCGGAAGACCGCCAGCGACGGCTGGCACGTGCGCTTCATCGAGCACATGCCCGTCAACGGCGAAGAACCGGTCGTCACCAGGCTTTTCCCCGTCAGCGAAATGAGAAAACGCATCGAATCGTTAGGCGTACTGGAGCCCTGGAAGGTGGATGTCGGCAACGGTCCCGCTAAGTATTTCCGCCTGCCCGGAGCCTCCGGAACTATCGGCTTCATCACCCCCGTCACCGAGCACTTCTGCTACCAGTGCAATCGACTCCGCCTCACCGCCGACGGCAAGCTACGTCCCTGCCTGCTCAGCGAGGACGAAATAGACCTCCGCGAGCCCCTGCGCCGCGGCGCCACCGCTGATGAGTTGAAAAACCTGATTGAAAAAGCTGTTGCCGGTAAACCGCGGGGACACCGCCTCGCCGAAGGCAAAAAACGCAACGGAAGACCCTTCTCCCAGGTCGGGGGATAAAACATATCTGTGCAACACTACTCCCGTGTAAACAAGGGGGAGTTTAAGAGGGGCTTCGCCCCTCTTTTAAGAAAATCCCCCTCTCCTTCTCCCAGCCTCGTAAGGAGAGGGGTTCACCCTGAAGGGTTCTCCCTGAAGGGGACACAGGGGGTGAGGTTCTAGAATTGGCTAAAAAGCTGACCCACCTGGACGAAAGCGGCAGACCCAAGATGGTGGACGTCACCGCCAAGGCGGATACCGTCCGAATGGCGGTCGCCAGGGGCGTCGTCAGGATGCAGCCGGAGACTTTCAGGTTAATCAAGCGGGGAGGTACGAAAAAAGGCGATGTCCTCTCCGTTGCCAAATTAGCCGGTATCATGGCCGCCAAGCGTACGCCCGACCTTATCCCGCTCTGCCACCCTTTGCTCATCGGAAACGTCACCATAGAATTCAGCCTCGATGAAGCCAAGAGCACCATAGAAATCACCGCCGCCGTGGAAAGCACCGGTAAAACGGGCGTGGAAATGGAAGCCCTGACCGCCACCACGGTGACCGCCCTGACGATATACGATATGTGCAAAGCCGTCGACCGCGGTATGAAAATAGAGAACATCCGCCTAGTACGTAAAAGCGGCGGCAAGAGCGGCACCATAGAGCTTGAATAGTACCGGATTATGTTGTATACTAGTCCACCACTGATATTGGGGGGTGCATCATGAAACTTTCATGTCTTCAGGAGAACCTGAATAAAGGACTCGCTATCGTCGGCAGAGCCGTCGCCACCAAGACGACGCTGCCCATCACCAATAATGTCCTGATGGCTACCGATGAGGGCCGACTCAAACTCGTGGCTACCAACCTGGAAATGGCTATCAGCTGCTGGATAGGCGTGAAAATAGAGGACGAGGGGAGAATCACCGTGCCCGCCCGGCTCCTGACCGAATTCGTCAGCTCCCTGCCCAGCGACACGATTTCCGTTCAGCTTTCGCCGCAGACCAAGACCCTGGGTCTCAAATGCGCCCGATTCGAAGCCCGCATCAGCGGCATCGACGCCAAGGAATTTCCCCCGATTCCCAGCGTTGATGAAGGCATCACCACCACCCTGGAGGTCGAAGCCCTGCGTCAGGCAATCGAGCAGGTCGCCTTCGCCGCCGCTACCGAGGAATCACGACCGGTCCTCACCGGCGTTTGCGCCCAGTTTGAAGGCAAGACATTGACGTTAGCCGCGGCTGACGGGTTCCGACTGGCTGTTTATAAGATGCCCATCGCCGACGAAATCAAGGACAAGACCGAGATTATTATTCCGGCAAGGACGCTGCTGGAGCTTAGCCGTCTCATGGCAGATGATGAGGAAACCGTTAGTATCACCCTTAATCCCGAAAAAAGCCAGGTCCTCTTCCGCCTCAAGAGCGTAGAACTGGTATCTCAACTGGTCCAGGGCACCTTCCCCAACTACTCGCAGATAATCCCCCAGAGCTATACCACCCGCATGATTGTCAGCGTCGCCGATTTCCTCCGCGCCACCCGGACGGCTTCTATCTTTGCCCGCGACGGCAGCGGCACCGTCCGCCTGATAATAACGCCGGGGAGCGAGACCAACCCCGGCAAGCTTTCCGTCTCCGCCCGTTCCGAAGAGGTCGGCGACGACGTCGGTGAAATCGACGCCACCGTGGAAGGCGACGAGTCAAAAATCGCCTTTAATGGTAAATACCTGATTGATGTCCTCAGCGTACTTGACGAAGCCCAGGTTGCCCTGGAAACCAACAACCCCTCCAGTCCCGGACTCCTCCGCCCGGTAGGCACGGACAACTATATCCATGTCGTCATGCCTATGTTTATCCAGTGGTGATTTCCGGGCAAAACAGAGACTACAACAGGAACAAGAATATCTTAGGAAGTGTCCGCTGCTTTACGCCTTCAGTATATCCTTATGCCTCAGCGCCCGCTCCAGCGAGGGCTGCATTTTCATCTCCCGGAACTCTTTGATGGCGAAGTCCAGGTGCTCTAAAGCTTCCTTTTTCTCGTCCGGGTAGTGCTCCAGCAGTAATTCGGCAAGCTGCAATTTACTGAGGGCTAACTCAGGCCGGAAAGGCATTTCCGTGCATATTTTGATGGCTTCGTTATAATACTGTCGGGCTTCGTCATATCTACCTAGCAGAGCCGCCGCCCCGCCCATGTGACGCATGATACATGTGGGTAACAAAAGACCTGTTGTAAGAAGACCACTGCCGGTGAACCGATTCAGCAGTAGTTCGGCTGCCTGACGGTGCCCGATTATAGCCGCTGCCTCCAGATAAACGGTGTCCCACAGAGACCGTGCCATATCCTCGGTGGTGCCGAAGCCGGGGCGGGTTAAAACCACACGTTCCAGTATTTCAGTTACTTCGGCCTCCCGGCCAGCATGTGCCAGTAGTGAAGCAGACATATCATCATGACCCTTGACATATTCATTCCACTCCGTTAGGAGTTCATCAATCCGGCCCAGATAGAGTGAGGGCATATAGTTGACTATGACTTCGTATACTTTGCTAAATTGAATGATACCCAGTTCCTCGCCTCGGGCATCGATATGCTGCCCTATTTTTACGGCGTCCTCCAGGCGGCCGTCCAGGATTGCTATTATACCATCTGTGAGTATCGAACATAACAGCACGTTTGCTTGCCCGCTGCGCTCGGCTATTTCGCGCATTTCATCAAAGTACTTCTCGGCACGCTTTCGCTGGCCAGCCTCGAGGAAGACATGACTGATTATTAATAATGAAAGACCATAGGTTACTACCGACACGCCAGTACGCGGCTTTTCGACAAGTTCCTCGGCCAGTCGCAGTCGCTCCTCGAACTGCTGCGGCGACGCACCGTGAAGGAGCCGGGAGGCGCAGGCATGCCAGAATGCATCGGGGTCATCGAGGCGGCGTGCCATCTCAATGTTACGGACGAGAAGACGGCATCCCTCGTTTAACATATCAAACTTCCGTGTGACCAATCCCGTTATAGCTTTCATTTCCCCCATGCCAATGTTTGCCCAGACACGGGCTGCCGTATCCGGTTCGGCGCAGCGGTCGGCCCGCTCCACCCACTGGACAGCCTCAGGAGTGACCCAGCTTGATAACCCGCCGGCGCCGTGATATATCAGGCTGGTTAATGCCAGATGGCAGGCACGGGATGCCCGCTCTCTGTCCCCGATATCCTCGGCCATGGAAAACGCCTCCTGCAGCTCTACACTTAAAGCTCGTTTCGGCTCCCCTCCCAAGCGGAGTGCATTACCCAGGGACAGCAGAATATCACAAGTTGCCTTTTTATCCTCCGGGTCAAGCACTCTCTGTACTTTCAACGTCTGTTCCAGCAGTCTTATCGCTTCCCCGTAGGCGTAAACATTCATGGCGCGCTGCGCCGCCATCTTGCCGTAGTCAACGGCCTTTTTCAGGTCAGAAGAATCGGTCGATTGAGAAAAGTGCTCGGCAAGCTCGGCGGCGTGTTCTTCAAGTTTACCCGCGTACTGTTTCTCCAGCGAGCGGGCTACCTGCTGGTGCAGCTGCAGACGCTGCGGGGCGATAAGCTCTTCATAGAGTGTCTGGCGGAAGAAGGCATGCGTAAAGCGGTAGCGTACCTGGCCCACCTGCGGGCGCTCTTCCAGAATAGAAAGCTGCACGGCTTCTCTAAGCGCCTCGAGAAACTTATCTTCCTCGATGGTTGCCACCGCCCTGAGGGTTTCCAGCGAGAACTCACGTCCGATGACGGCGGCAGTGGAAAGTAACCGGTTACACTCCTTGCTCAATAACGAAAGGCGTTTCCCGATTACGTCCCGTAATCCTTCGGGGATGCTCATTTCCAGCGGGGTTTCCTTGGTAGACCGCCAGCGCCCTTCCTTCTGTGTGATGAGTCCTTCCTCGGCAAGGTAGCGTACCACCTCCTGGACGAAAAGGGGATTACCCTCCGTCTGGCGGTGCACTGCCTCAGCGAGGTTCCAGGGTATCTCTTCCCGAGTGATGCCCTCCAGCATACGCCTGACCTCGTCCGCGTTCAGTCCACGCAGGATGACGCGGCCGTAGTTAGAGACGCGCCTCAATTCAGCTAAAGCCGCCGAGAGAGGATGGGTGCGGTCTACCTCGACATCGCGGTACGTACCAATAATCAGAAGCCTAGCCCCGGACAGATATCTAGAGACGTGGGTTAGCATGTCTAATGTACCCTTATCGGCATCATGCAGGTCTTCAAGTACAATAAGCAGGGGCTGGACACTGGCGGCATTGGTCAGGAAGCCGGTAACCGCCTGCATGAGCCGGTACCTCTCCTCCTCAGGGTCGCCCTTTGGCCTTGGCTTTACCTTGAGCTTCTCCCTAACTTCCGAGACAATTCTGGCGACATCGGCGGCGCCAGTGCCCAGTTCTTCCCGAAGGTCTTTGGCTTCTCTATCGAGTACATAAGAGCGCATGACCTCGACGAATGCCAGGTAGGGTAATGATAATGACCCTTCCTCATAGCAGTGGCCGAGTAGCGTTTTCCCGCCCCTTAAAGTTACGAAGGTCTTGAGCTGGTCACAGATGGCCGTCTTACCGATACCTGGCTCTCCCACCACCATCATCAAAGCGCCCTGCCCGGACATAGCGCCTTCGAAAGCAGTCTGTAGCTGCCTTAGCTCTGGTTCTCTACCAACAAATATTCTCCGGTAGAGTGGGTTCTCAGTTATCTTGCTTTCTATGGTTGGCTCTATCTCGCCAGCCTCAACAGCCTCTAAAGCCTGTAAGACCACCGCTGCCGATTCCGGCCTCTTCTGAGGGTCTTTCTCTAAAAGTTGAAGTATCAGTGTCTCTAATGCCGGTGGCATGTCAGCTCTATGCCAGGTTGGAGATACGGGTGGTGTGTTGATGTGCTGCCCGATGATGGACACCGAGTCATCCCCTACGAAGGGTGGTCTGCCCGTCACCATCTCGTAAAGCATGGCGCCAAGGGAGTAGAGGTCAGCCTGGGTCGTCACCTTGCCGCCCATGGCCTGCTCTGGAGGCATATATGAGACAGTACCCACCATCATCCCGGACTGGGTCAGGCGGGATAGGTCGACCGCCACTGCCAGGCCGAAGTCGACTATCTTGGCGGTGCCGTCCTCGGTCAGCATGACGTTGCCGGGCTTGAGGTCTCTATGGACAATGCCTTTTGAATGCGCAAACTCAAGTCCTTTGCAGACGCATTTGCCGATTTCGATGACCTTGTCCAGGGGCAGGCGATGCTCTGGGGCTTTTTCAATGAGCCCTTCCACGTCGCCGCCGGGCAGTACTGGCAATACCATGTAAGGCTGCCCCCGGTGCTCCCCAATATCGAAGACGGTGACTATATGAGGGTGGTCGCCCAGTCTCCCCATGGCCTGGGCTTCACGGGTGATACGTTTCCGTGTGTTATCATCCAGCTTCTCGGTCTTTATCAGAGCAAAGGCGACGTCCCTGTCCAGCAGGGTATCGTGGGCGAGGTATACCTTCTTCTTGCCACCCTCACCAAGTAACTTCTTGACCTGGTAGCGGCCATCGGCAAATGAGGTGGGTTCAACGTTTGAGGGTTTCCTGGGTTTTGGTTTTTTAAGGGGTAGTACTTCCTTTAAGGAATGTGCACATTTCTCACAGAAAGCGCTATCGGGGAGATTTATATGTCCGCATTGAGGACAGGTGATTTCTGCTTGAAGTGACTTCCCGCATTTTCTGCAGAACTCTGCACCTTCTCGATTCTCAGCTTGGCAGTTCGGGCACTTCATGAGGAATATTCCTCCCGTGCCAATTAGTCACTACAGTCTATGATTAACCACTATATATGTCAAGCACGGCAGACGTGACGATAAAAACAGAAACATCCCCGTGTTCCTATAATGGTGATTTAACCAAAAGATAAAGCAAAAGGAGAACAGCGTAGCTCTCCTTTTCTTTTTACAGAATTCTACTAAAAATTCTTCCAGATTTAAACCGGAAGAGAATGTAGATTCTTGACACTCGCTTAAGTAAGTGCTACTTTACCCACAGGAGTGAGTAAATTAACATAAATATGACTCCAAATTTTTTGTGTTCTCTAAATAGCAGGAGGGAATATCTATGGAAGATTATAGGAAAGAGACATACTGGAGCAGGTTCGCCAACAACTTTAACGAGGACCAGACGTATGTTGTCGGAGGTGCCGTACAGCAGGGAATCCTGGAGAAATTGTCTGGTGAAAACGATCTGGGGGAACTCATAGAGCTTGGATGTGGCGCAGGCTTTTTCACCAAGGGATTATCGGCAAATGCCCGCCGTGTTACGGCTACTGACCTTTCAGATGAGATGCTGTCAGAGGCAAAAAAACAACTGAAAGATTATCAAAATGTAGTGGTAGAAAAAGCCGATTGTGAAAAAATGGGTTTTCCAGACGGTAAATTCGACAGCGTATTCATGGCTAACCTGATTCATATAATAGAGAATCCCTCAATAGTACTCCGGGAAAGTTATCGGATTCTTAAGGATGGGGGATTATTGCTTATCGTGGATTATACAGGATACGGTATGAAGCGGTTTGACGTGATGAAAATGGTTATCCGATATATCAGGAAATGGGGTAAATGGGGTGTACCCCCGAGCTATTTCCGAAGCAAGCTTTCACCTGATGAGCTCCGCTCCCTGGTAGAAGATGCCGGGTTTAAAGCAGAAGAAGTCGTACTTATAGGAGATAAAGTGAAGGGCTTGTATCTGAAGGGTAGAAAGGGATAAACCTGGACAAGGAATCACCGTATACACCAAGGTTTGTGAAATATTGACTATGGGCAGAGGTAGATGCTACGGTAAAATACAGACATTCCCAGATTCATTTGGAGTTTACTTAACCCGTCCAGAAAACATGGAAGTGGAACATCGCTGCCCCCCCTTTTGAGGAAATTAAGTTTTAGACAGTCCGGCAGGTTGACACCCGCTATAGTAAATGCTATTTCCCGCACGGGAGGTAAGTGGAAATGAAACTTGAAGAATCTATCGATATTGCAGCACCGCCAAAAAATGTCTGGCCGGCAATAACCAGGCGAGAGAATGTTTTTAAGATAGACAGGCTCATCAAGAAATTCGAATGGGTTGGTGAAAAACACAGCGGCAGAGGGGCAATGTTTTACATGGAGAAAGAAACCGAAGGGCGGCTTATCAGGTCTCTCTGTATATTTGACGAATGGAAAGAGAACAAAAAAATCGCTTTCCACCAATTTCTAGGTGGCGATGTAAAGGGGATGAAGGTAGCCTATACTATTAAACCTACCAACCAGGGCAGTACGCTTTTATTGATGCACGAAGTTACGATGCCCTACTGGTTTATCGGAAAAATTATTGAGCTATTAGTTCTTCGACCCGTTATGAAAAAGGTCGGGCCGGAGGTTGTGGCTAATATCAAGAAACTCGCCGAGGCATAAAACGACCATCTTCTTCCCGTTTTATCTAATTGACAGAAAAATCCCTCGTTAGCCCGCCCTGCTAGCTTCTTATGTGGGTTGCCAGCTCGTAGTCAGCGACGATTTCATCAAAGAGTTCCGGCTGTTCTTCCTTTAGCTCTATGGCGTAGTCCAGGTACTTGCGGATACCGTCACCCAGGACCTTGATCGTCTTCCGCATCAACAGGTCGTTGCTGGCGGCTTTATGAATAAACAGCTTGTCCGGGTTGTTCTCTTTATAACTCTTGACGTCACTGATGAAATGCAGGATGTATACCATGTCGTGAAAAATATCGTCGAAACCGTAGTCCAGGGCAATATTCATGAAGTTCCGCCAGACAGACTGGGCTTCAACGTATTCCATGATAACCGGTTCCATCGATTCTAACGATTTGTACTCGATGGCGTTGGCATCCTCCCGCATCTTCTTAAGTTCGTCCAGCGTGGCTCCTTTTATCCTGGTGATGGTCAACGGGGGCGACTTCAAAGCCATAAAGTTAGCGACGAACAGGCTGCGCATCTCCAGGCGGAACATGCAGCTTTTAATATGCATCAGCTGGCGCCGTCTTTCCTTTTTCTGCCGGCTTTCCAGGTACATCTCGACGATGAATACCGCCACGAGCACTTCCAGGGGTATTGCCGCCAGATGCAGCAGGAACTCGATGTGCGTATAATGCTCAACAATCAGGAAAATGGTAGGGGTGACAACCAGAGCGATGTAAATGAAGATATTGTTCTTGTTTATCATGTTTTTCCATAATACGTGCCAGCCTATAAATTTGTCAAGATAAACCTAGCCTGTATTTTTCTCCCACCTCCCCCTAGTTGGTATCTATTCCCACCCTGGCAGCTTGTCCGCCGAAGCTTCAGCGCAGGCAGGCCCTCGTATCATTCACGGCTTAGTCCGTAATGATTAAGGTCTGCTTTCAGGATCAGCTGGCATTGCAGATAATCGGGTGAAACGCTATACTTGGTTCAAAACGGTTTAACGGAGGGTAACAGAAAATGGCTAAAAGTAAATACGGGCACCTGATAAAAAGCCTTTCTTTCAAGGATTACGGTCAGGGCCATTTCCGGCAGGGCACCGAGATGAACGGTAAATTCCTCGGCTATGACGTCCATATCCAGTATGGTGCCTTCTGGTCGGCCGGGAAAATAGGCAAAGAGCCTTATGACGCCGAAGTGCACGACTACGACCAGGTGATGATATTCATGGGACTGGACACTTACGACCTGGGTTACCTTGGAGCCGAAATCGAGCTGATGCTGGGCAAGGAGAAGGAAACGCACATGATTACCACCTCGACGGCGGTAGCGGTGCCCAAAGGCATGCCGCACATGCCCGCCACTATCCAGAGAATGGATGACCGCTTCATGGGAATGGCGATATCGCTGGCGCCGGAAACAAAAGCCAAGACGGTCAAACTGGGTGATAAGCCCGGTAAACCGGCCCAGTTCATGCGTTCCACGTACCGGGAAAACGTACAGCATCTGGCTTTTACCCGTAACGGACCCTGGCATTACGGACCGCTCAATCCGGATACCCACGAAGGCGCTATCACCGATATTCACGGCAAGGACTTCGAGTTCCACATGTCCTACGAAAGCATGAATAAAGCGCCCTACAGATTCGGTCCAGTCCCCGATAAACCGCACGTACACCCGTATACCGAATTCCTGCTTTTTATGAGCGCCGACCCCTACGACCTGAGCGACCTCGGGGCGGAGGTGGAGGTGTACATGGGCAAGGAAATGGAAAAACACGTCGTCACCACGCCGACGGTCGCCATACAGCCGGCCCGGCATGCGCACTGTCCCGTCATCGTCACCAGGCAGGATAAACCCTGGCTGTTCGCCGTGGTTAGACCCTGGGGCCACACGGGGAGGGGTAAAGACGGGTACATAACCTAGCTTTTTGTCATTACTTGCTAAACAAAGGAGAATGAAAGCGAATGGCCAAGACTAAATACGGGCATTATATTAAAAAGCTTGTCTATACCGAGTTGCCCGGGGGGAACGGCAGACCCGAATACATCACCTGGCCGAAGGGCAGCGACCTTGAAGGGCTGAATATCAACTTCGTATGGGGCTACCATAATAAGGTCGGGCAATGGGGCGTCGGCGGCAAGTACGGTCATGTCCATCCCTACGGCGAGGTCTTTCTTTTCACGGGACTCGATTATGACAACCCCAATACACTAGGAGCGGAGATTGAACTGACGATGGGGGAAGAGGGGGAAGAGCATATCATCGCCGCGCCGTCGATAGTCGTTTTTCCCGCCGGCGTATCGCATTGTCCTATTGTGGCGAAGAAAGTGCATAAACCCTATGGTTTTCTGGCGATTTCTACGAGCGGCGAAGATAAGACCACCGAGCTGACCGAACGCGGCAAGGCATTTCCGCTGGCTAATAAATACGGCGACCTGATTAAGAGGATGGAAATGCGCGACCTTAAGCGTAAAAAGGGCGGCAACGCCGACTATATAGGCTTCTGGACCGGTAAAAATACCAAAGGGTTCAAGCTGAACTTCACCTGGGCGTTCCATACCGGACTGGGACTCTGGCACGACCAGGACCCCCACGTGCATCCCAACGACGAGGCGCTGGTCTTCGTGGGGCTGGACCCGGACAATCCGGATTATCTGGGGGCGGAACTGGAAATAGCCATGGGCGAGGAACAGGAAATACATGTCATCGATTCGCCCACCGTGGTCGTTGCTCCCAAAGGCTTGGTGCACTGCCCGCTGGTTACCAGGAAGGTGGAAAAACCCTACGCTTTCACGGCGATATGCCTGGCTGACGAGCATGATACCACCTGGCTCGGGGCGGCTAAAAAGTAGGAGTCATTAATCGTTTAGAGAGTGAGGGGGATGTATAGTAAAACGACCTCCTTCCTTTACCCTTTTTCGTGTATTATCTATTCCCACCCGATCCGCTTATAATAATTTGTAGCTTAGCCCAAAGTTATTATTACCTCTCCCTCGATGAGAGAGGGTTGGGGTGAGGGTGAACTTATTCCACCCAAGCCGCCCTCGCACCATCCGTGGCTTATCCCGAAGTTATCCATCCACTCATCCTGAGCCTGTCGAAGGATTCCCACCCCGACCACCCTCGCATCATTATCTGCTTAGCCCGTTAAATACACTCTCCCTCCCTCCGTTCTCGTTTCATCATTGCAAATGTTATATAATACTTATATAAGCATCTTTACCCCGCAGTTCCGCTTTTTTCTCATTAATTACAGATAGAGGCTTTATTATGAAAATTACGGTCATAGGGGCTTCGGGCAACGTCGGCTCCAGCGCGGCTTTCAACATCGCCGTAAACGGACTGGCTGACGAGCTGGTGCTGATATATACCTCCCGCCGGGAAATGGTGGACTTTCACGCTATGGACATCGCTACGGCGGTAACAGGAAGGGATATGCTGGTGAGGGCGGGTGATTACGCGGATATGCAGGATTCGGATATAGTCGTTGTCACCGCTGGTATCGCCCGGGTTACCCGGTCCCGCCTGGAAATACTCCCCCAGAACCTCCCCATTATCCAGGAAATTTCCAAACAGGTCACGAAGTTCTGCCCCGGGACGGTGGTGCTTACCGCGTCCAATCCGGTCTGCCCGCTGAACTACGCCATGTTCCGCTGCTCGGAACTGGACCAGCATAAAATCCTGGGCTACACGTATAATGACTCTATTCGCTTCCGAATGAGGCTGGCGCAGGCGCTCGGCGTGTCGAGCCGTCGTGTCGAAGCCACGGTCATCGGGGAGCACGGCGATAGCCAGGTGCTGCTTTTCAGTTCCGCGCGAGTTGACGGCAAGCCCGTCCCGATTGGTGAAGACATCAAGGAGAAATTACGCCGGCAGGTGCCCGAAAACCAGAAATGGCTGAACGAGATGACGGTAAAGACCGGCCGCACCGCCGCCTGGACCACCGGCGTCGGCATAACCGCCGTCTGCCGCGCTATCGTACAGAATACGGGGGAGATGATTCCCTGCTCCGTGGTGCTGGACGGAGAATACGGGTGCCATTCATTGAGTATGTCCGTCCCCACCGTCCTGGAGAAGGAGGGCGTTCGGGATATACTGGAATGGGAGATTGCCCCGGACGAGCGCCGACTTCTAGATAAGTCCATTGAAGTCCTCAAGCCCCATATGAAGTACGTGGAGGAGTTCCTGCATCTGTGTTAACCGATAAGGTAATTTCATGAACCGTAAATTTGAGAAACTCCTCGAACCTGCCTACATTGGCAGGGTACACACCCGCAACCGGATAATAAAGACCGCCAACGGCACGTCTTTCATCGAACCGACCGGCTACGTGGGCGATAGAGCCCTGGCATATTACGAAACCATGGCTAAAGGCGGGGTGGGACTGCTCATCACGGAGTCCTGCGGCGTCGAATACCCCCTGGGCGTCCAGCACCCGCCTGTCCAGTTCCACCTCGATGATGACAAGTATATTCCCAGCTACTGCAAGCTGACCGAAGTTATCCACAAGCAGGGCTGCCCCTGCTTTATCCAGTTCCAGCATGCCGGTCCCTGGAATCCCACCGGACTGCTACCGAAGCGCGACACCAAAGCCGCCTCGGCGCTGACCGAGGCAGAGCTTCCCGGTCCGGGTTTCGCCGTGCCCCGGGCGATGAGCCATGACGAGGTCCTGGAATACATTGATATCTGGGCAAAAGCCGCAGAGAGGGCGGCTAAAGCGGGGTACGACGGTGTTGAGATAAACGGCGGTACCTGCCACCAGATTAACACGTTCCTGTCACGTATCTGGAACAAAAGAGAGGACGAGTACGGTCCCCAAACCCTGGAGAACCGCGCCCGCTTCATGTGTAATATCGTGCGGGAGATTAAGAAGCGACTCGGCAATGATTTCCCGGTCACCTGCCTCATCAACATCGTCGAGTACCGCCACCCCAACGGCACCACCATCGAGGAAGGGGTAGGGCTTGCCAGACTGCTTGCCGAAGCCGGCGCCGACGCCATCCAGTGCCGCGCCCACAGCTACCATCACCGCGACGGCCTCATCCAGCCGGAAAGGATGTTTTACCCCGAGCCGCCCGAGGACCTGCCCAGGGATTTAGACTGGAGCCGCCAGGGCAAGGGGGCTCTGGTGCCTCTCACCGCAGCCGTCAAGAAAGCGGTCAACGTCCCGGTCTTCTGCGCCTGCCGGCTCGACCCCGTCATCGGGGAGGAATATTTACGGCAGGGGAAACTGGACTTCGTCGGCATGACGCGCCGCCTGCTAGCCGACCCCGAGCTGCCCAACAAGGTAATCGCCGGGAAGATGGAAGATATCCGACCCTGCACCGGCTGTCTCCACTGCATCGACGTCCGCAATAAGAACCAGCTCCTCGAATGCATGGTCAACGCCTCCCTGGGCAAAGAAAGGGAATACGCTTTCAAACCCGCCGATAAGAAGAAAAGGATAATGGTCATCGGCGGCGGACCTGCCGGACTGGAAGCGGCGCGGGTGGCGGCGCAGCGGGGACACAGCGTCACCCTCTATGAAAAAACTACCCGGCTGGGCGGTCTGGTGCCCACGGCGGCGCTGGTAAAAGGCGTTGAGACGGACGACTTTCTGGCTCTGGTGGAATACTTCAAGACTCAAATTACTAAAGAAGGGGTCGAAGTCAATCTCGGCAGAGAAGCGGCTGTAAATGATATAGAAAAATCAAAGCCGGATATACTGGTATTAGCCGCGGGGGCGTTGCCCAGTTACCTCGATATCCCCGGTAACAACCGCCGCAGTGTCATCAACAGTTCTCAACTGCACCGGCAGCTCCGCTTTTTCATGAAGTTCTTCGGTGTTAAGACTTTACAGCGCCTGACCAGAATCTGGATGCCCATCGGGAAAAGGGTGGTCATTGTCGGCGGGGCTATCCATGGCTGCGAGACCGCCGAGTTCCTCATCAAGCGAGGGCGGCAGGTGACTATCGTACACGATGACGAAAACCTGGGCGACGGTATACCGGTCGAGGACCTGATGCGCTTCATCCCCTGGCTCGATAATAAGGGCATACCGCGCTATACCGAAGCCAGATACGAGGAAGTGACCGACCGGGGACTGGCCATCACCACCCGGGAAGGCGAAAAGAAGACCCTGGGAGCCGATACCATTCTGGTGACCCTGCCCTACCTGCCGAATAAAGAAATAGCCAAAAGTCTTGAAGGTAAAGCCCCGGAGATTCACGTCATCGGCAGCTGCGGCGAGCCCGGCTTAATCGTCAACGCCATCGCTGACGGCGCCCGTATCGGGCACATGCTTTGAAGGGCCAATCCGGTAGCTATCCCCCCTTTTTATGGTCAGAAACTGGTGTTATAATTAACTATATCGAGTTAATATGCTTATGATTTTACTTGTCCGGAAGGAGTCCACATGGAAATCTCCAGCGTACGCAAGAATACCAAATTGATTATCGACGGAGTGCTCTACAACGTGGAAGAAGCCGAATTCACCAAGCCCGGCAAAGGACGTTCCGTTTATCGCCTTAGATTGAAAAACATCCGCGACGGCGGCGTCATCGACCGCACATATCGCTCCGGCGATAAAGTTGATACCGCCACCCTGTCCACCCAGGAAGAGCAATATCTCTACCGGGAAGGCAACCAGTATATCTTTATGAACAACGATTCCTTCGAGCAGCGGGGCGTCTCCGAGGAGTTGCTCGGCGAGAAAAAGAGCTTCCTGAAGGAAGGCATGCAGGTGACCATGTTGATGCACGGCGACGAGCCTATCGACGTCACCCTGCCGATAACGGTCGACCTGAAAGTAATCGAGAGCGAGATATCCATTAAAACGGCAACCGTCACGTCGCAGAACAAGACCTCCATCGTGGAAACAGGCGCCCGCATCGACACGCCGTCTTTCATAAAAGTGGGCGATGTCATCAAAGTGGACACGCGTACCGGCACCTACATCGAACGGACTTCCACGGGAAAGTAGTTCATGGTGGAGGATGACAGCCAGCGGCTTGCTCGCCTGAAGTCAAATCTGCAGCGGCGGGCTCAGATTTACGAGCACATCCACGCTTTCTTCAAAGAGCGCGACTTTTTAGAGGTGGAGACCCCCGTCCGCGCCCCCGCCGTCGCCCCCGAGGAATTCATTGTTCCGTTTAAAAGCGAGGGCTGGTATCTATCGACGTCGCCCGAGCTCCACATGAAACGCCTGCTCGCGGCAGGGTACGACCGCATTTATCAGTTCAGCCGCTGTTTTCGCCAGGGCGAACGGGGCCGGTGGCACAATCCGGAATTTATACTGCTGGAATGGTACCGCGCCGGCGCCGACTATAACGACATCATCACCGATATTGAGGAAATGTTGATAGCGGTCGTTACCGGACTGGGCCTTAAGAACGCGTTAGAATATCAGGGTCAGCTAATAGACATCAGGCGTCCCTGGCCCAGGTTGACAGTGAGAGAGGCTTTCCTCGGGTCGGCAGGCTGGGACCCCGTTGCCGCTTACGACTCCCCGAGGTTCGATACGGATTTCGTTGATAAAGTGCTGCCCGGCTTTGCCCCTGACCGACCCACCGTGCTGACGGACTACCCCGCCGCCGCGGCTTCCCTGGCACGTCTGAAGCCGGGTGATACCAGTGTCAGTGAACGGGCGGAGGTATTCATCGGCGGACTGGAACTTGCCAATGCCTACAGCGAACTTACCGATGCGAAAGAACAGGAAGCCCGTTTCCTTAAAGCCATAGAGACAATCCGGCAAGAACGCCGGCAACGTATGGACCTGCCTCGTAAATTTCTAGAAGTCCTGCCTCATCTTCCCGAATGCGGCGGCGTCGCCCTTGGGGTCGACAGGCTGGTCATGCTGCTGTGTAATACCAGTTCAATTGATGATGTGATGGCTTTTACCGTAGATGATGTTTAGCCCGCGGATTACTCCCCTCTTACCTTGCGGAGCAGGCCGCGTAACGTCTGCCACAGGCTGTTAGCCCTGTCCACCTGCCTCTCCGGCACACTGGTTTCACCGTAACGTACATCTTCATACAGCCCGGTAACCTCTTTCATCGGTTTACCGCTATCGGGCACGGAATGTTGCAGGCGGTCGGAGTATTCGCTGGCGGTCTCCTGGCGGCGTCGGGGCAAACCGGAACGCGATCCTTCCCACTGTAAATGCCGGAATATCTCCCGGATATCCAGCTTGCCGGTTGCACCCCTGAATTGATAGGGTTGCGGCACCGGTGATTTTCTCCTGAACCTCTGCCCCATCATGTTGAGCAGTTCTTTCAAATCGTCCTTAAGTCCCCGCCAGCTTAAAAGCGATTCGTGGATTTCCTCTATTTCGTCCCGGCTTTGCCTGGACCGTATACGCGATATCGCCTTGGCAAGGATATAAATAATAACGGCGATGATGACCGCGATAACCACCCACTTGATGGACTCCGTCACCCAGAGCGGCAGGTCTACCGGCGACGACTCCGGGAACATCTGACCGCTCATATTTCCGCCGGGAGGTTCCTGCAGCGACACGTCGCTCCTTATCAGATTTAAGAACCACTGTAACACTTTAAAAATCCATTCGAAGACGTAATTCAGCGGAATCATGATATATTCCAGGATTTTCCCCAGGAAGCTGAAAACGGTGTTAGCGCCGCGCCCGATGGCATCGAATAAATCGGTGGTAAAAATGCTGGCAATGCCGAATCCCACCAGGACCATCGCCCCGATAACTCCGAGTATCATGGGCACCCAGCGCTTTACCGAGGTCAGCGCCGCCTCTTCCTTCGGCATCGAGCTGCGTCTCAGATAAATATGGCTTATCGCTATCGCCATCAGTCCGAAGAAGAAGAAAGCTATCACGCTCAAGCCGATTTCAGGTCCGGGGGCGCTGATGCGTTCCGACCCCGAACTTATCTGCCATAATATCACCAGAAAGATAAATGCCACCAGCCCGATGATGAAGGAGCGATATATATCCCGGAAATATGACGTGGTCTGTCCCAGGTTGATGCCCCGCCACCATAAATACAGCAGGACCGGCAGAGCCAGAATGACCGGGTGGGGACTGGAAAAGGTATTTGCCAGCAGCTGCCCGATGTGCGCAAACCACCCGCCGCTCAGGAAACCGTAACCTGCCCGGTACTCCACACCAAGCACAATCAGGATAAAGACCAGCCCGCTGCCGATAATCACCGTGCGCGCCAGTGATAATTCCCAGTTTAATTTAAAGGCGATACGGGTCACCAGCAACGAGGCAGCCAGGGCGATAATCACCGAAGCCAGGCTCAGGGCAGGCCTCAGTTCGGTAAAAAACGGCCAGTTGCCGACCCACGCCAGCCAGGGATATATCCAGAAAGACTCCATGAGAACTACGGCCAGCGGGTAGATGATTACCGCCAGCCAGTCGAAGCCTTCAGCCTTGCCCTTTGAATCAACCCTATCTGTCATTTTGCGTCTCTTTTAAGCCGATTTCCTTAACGACATCCCAGGCAACATCGTCGTTGATATGGTAAACCGGCAGATGACCGATACCCGTCTCGGTAACCTCGCCGCCCACTTTAACCAGAGCCACGCTGCGTCCCACCCTCTTTAAATCCAGCAGCGTCGCCATCAGGTCATCGTCGGGCTGCGCCGATATGACCACCAGAGTGCTGCCCCAGGGAAGATTCGGGGCTTCCTGCCGGATATGCCGCACGGCGGGTATCGTCTCCACCTGATGTATCTGCGCCAGTGCCTCCAGTATATGCAGCAGCTGGTCCGGGTGCTGGCTGTGCGACACCTTCAACATGCCCCGGGAAAACCGCGTCACCTGGTTAACGTACAGCCCGACGCGAAAACCGTCTTTCAGGGCATGCTGGGACAGCGACGCCGCGGTGATTATCCCCAGTTCCTGGAGCTGATATACGCTCCCCCATAAAGGCGCTTTAAGGGTACGCACGTCCAGAAAAAGGCTGATGTCCACCGTGGTCGTCGGCTCGTAAACCTTGGTCTGCAGCTTGCCGAGTCGGGCGGTGCTCTTCCAGTGTATGCGTTTCAGGCTGTCCCCGGAACGGTAGTCGCGTACCCCGGCCGTAAGGACGGGGTCCTGAAAAAGGTGCCTTTTCAGTCGTATATCCCCGAACAGCTGGCGTGACGCGATACCCAGCTTTTCAAGAGGCACCAGCCTGGGATATACCAGCAGGTAATCCAGGTCGGGTATAACTATCTCCCGGCGGAAAAAACCGAACAGGTCGCCGGAATAGATACGCGTCGGACCGAAGACAAAGCTGCCCCGCTGCATACACTTCATCGGGAAACGGCGGGTAACCCGGTGGTACATGTTTATCGGGAACATATTGTTGAGGATAACGCGGTCCTCCAGAGTTGTCTCGGCTTTGCCTTTTAGGAGTGTTACTCTATCCGGGAGTTCATCTTCAATCTGCAGCCAGGGAAGCGGCAGCGGTTTGCGGTTGGCTATCTCTATCTCAAAAAATATCCCTTCACCGAAGAAAACCTTGCTATGGCTCAGGCGGCGCTTGTACTCGATGCGACGCAGGCAATACCGGTTCCAGAGGCGTGATACGCCGCCGGTCAGTAAAAACAGGAGGCAGATAAGCACGAGCGGCACCTGGTGTAACGCTAGGCTGATAATCAGAATCAGGACCGCCAGGAAAAGCCAGTAATCGCCCCGCATTATTTATCCTTCCCCGGGGACGATCTCTTCCACAGGCACGCTGACAGAATTGATTATCTCCTTGAGGGTCTGCTCGGCTTTCTGGCCGCGCAGCCGGCTCTCCGACTTGGGAATAATACGGTGGATAAGCACCGGGGTAACCAGATATTTGACGTCGTCCGGGGTGACGAAAGCCCTGCCCCGGATGGCTGCCAGCGCCTGAGAGGCGTTATAGAGCGCCAGCATCGCCCGGGGGCTTGCCCCGAGTTCCACCGCTTCGTTTTTACGGGTGGCGTGAACCAGGCGGACGATGTAGTCCTCCACGTCGGCGGCGACATGCACCTCGCGGCAGTCTTTCTGCATCGCCAGAAGGTCGTCAGAACCAACTACCGGCGACAGCTCTTCCAGGGGGTCGTCACTGCGGAAACGCGAAAGAATCAGCCGGTCGTCCTCCGCCGAAGGATAGCCTATCTGAATTTTCATCAAAAAACGGTCGAGCTGGGCTTCCGGGAGGGGAAAAGTGCCTTCGAGTTCGATGGGATTCTGGGTTGCCATGACCAGAAAAGGCCGGGGCAGCGGCTTGGTCTCACCTTCGGCGGTAACCTGGCGTTCCTGCATGGCTTCCAGCAGTGCCGACTGCGTCCTCGGGGTGGCGCGGTTTATCTCGTCGGCAAGCACCACCTGGGACATAATCGGACCGGGGCGGAACTCGAAGTCCGCCGTCTTCTGGTTGAACACATACGTCCCGGTGATATCCGAGGGCAGCAGGTCCGGCGTGCACTGGATACGACGGAAGCTGCACCCCAGCGACCTCGCCAGCGATTTCGCCAGGACGGTCTTACCCAAACCCGGCACGTCTTCCAGGAGGATATGCCCCTCGCAGAGTAAGGCGACGATGGTCAACTCCACTACTTCGCTCTTGCCCACGATGACCCGTTCGACGCTTTCTTTCACTTTCATGGCGGCGTCTTTAATGCGCTGCTTATTCTTTTCTTCCATAAACCGCACCGCTTTCTCTTTTTATGCTTATTATAACAGCTAAAACTATCTCGACGCTATTTTCAGGTCGTACTCGTCTTCGATGCTGCCCACCATCTGCTCGAGGATATCCTCCAGTGTGATGAGCCCGGCAACGTTTCCTTTTTCATCAAGGACGACAGCCTGGTGCAGTTTCTCAGCCTTAAAACTGCGTAACTGGACGTCGATTTTCCGGCTTTCCGGGATGAAATAAGCGGGTCTGATGAGTCTCTTTAAAGCGCCTAGCTTACGGCTGCCCGTTGTTCCCAGCAGGTCCTTGGCGTGGATAAAACCTATTATCTCCGGGCTTGTACCGCGTCTCACCGGGTACCGCGAATAGCCGGTTTTCTTGATGGTCTTCAGGACCTGGTCGATAGTATTGTCCGAATTTATCACGGTCATGTTTTTCCTGCCGACCATGATATCGCCGACGGTTTTATCATTGAGCGTGAAGACCCTGGCTAAAATTTCTTTTTCATCGGCGGTAATAGTCCCCTCCTCCCGACCGATATCGATTAATGTCTTGACTTCAGCCTCGGTAACCAGCGGCCTCTTGAGCTTGGTGATGTCAATGCCCGGCACCAGCAGCAATTTCCGCGCGATGAACGTAATGACGACTACTACTGGATTAAAAATCCTGATGATCACCCTCAGGGCCGGCGCTGTGTAAATGGAAACCGTGTCATTATGATACTTGGCGTAAACCTTGGGCGTGATATCGGCGAATATCAGAATGATTACCGTCAGTACCACGGTGACGTACACTATCCCGGTATCTCCCCATAGAGAAATAGCGATAGCCGTAGCGATAGCGGACATGGCTACGTTGACGAGGTTGTTGCCCAGTAGAATCGTCCCGATAAGCTGCTCCGGCTTCTCCAGAATCCCCTCAACGATTTTTGAACGTCTCGGATATTTCTTTCCCAGTTGATGTATACGTACGCGGCTGACCGCCATCAGGGCTGTCTCCGAACCGGCAAAGAAAGCCGAACAAAACAAAAGCAGTATCAGTAAGATAATTTGCGGGGCAATGGCAAGACCTTCCATAACGTACCTCCCCCGGTTAAATCATTTACCGGAAACAGCCAGACTTGAATACTCACACATAGTGGTTACAGACCATATTATTAGGGATGAATTTGTTTGTGTCAAAGGACAACTTTATACAACAGTACCCAAAGAGGATACCTCGATAGTAGTCCACCTTGACATTTCCTAGCTCTCTCCTGAATAATTACTTGGATTCCCCATGAAAGCTTTGCGCTGGTACGCCAGAAAAGACCTGCGGTACGTGGATATCCCGGAGCCTTCACCCGGTCCCGGTCAGCTCAAGATAAAGGTATCCCTGGCCGGCATCTGCGGCACCGACCTAAAGGAATACGCCAAGGGACCCGTCATGATTCCCCCGGACAAAGTCCCCCTGACGATGGGACATGAGTTCGTCGGCACGGTGGCGGCGGTGGGTGAAGGGGTAAAAGACTTTAAGGTCGGGGATAGGGTCAGCGGCGTGGGCTACTGGTACTGCGGCGATTGCTACTGCTGCAAACAGGGCTTTTACAACATCTGCGTCAACCAGGGCTTCACCGGCCTGCTGACCGAAGGCTGCCTGGCGGAGTATTTCGTAATACCTGCCTATGCCTGCTACAGGCTGCCGGACAGCGTTTCCGATGAAGCCGGGACAATGGTCGAACCGATGGCGGTGGGCTTGCACGCCGTAGGACAGGGCAAGGTGCAGGCTGGCGACACGGTGGCGATCCTGGGGGACGGAACCATTGGCCTCTGCGTGCTGATGGCGGCAAAAGTAGCCGGTGCGGGGGAGATATACCTCGTGTCCAAGCACGAGGGGAGAGGTAACATAGCCCGGAAACTCGGGTCTACGGAGGTCATCCGCCTCGACGAGGGGAGCCCGGCGAAAAGACTGCAGGAACTGACGAACGGACCCGGTGCTGATGTGGCTTTCGAATGCGTCGGCAACCCGGAAACGCCCCAGCTTGCTATAGACTTAACGCGGCGGCGCGGCACCACCGTCCTCGTCGGCGTCTTCGATAAGCCCGGGATAGTCGACTTCAACACTCTAATGTTTACCGAAAGAACGGTTACGGGCAGTTCCATCTATATCGACGAAGGCCGCACGGCGGTCGCCCTGCTGACGGATAATAAGGTCGACCCCACCCCCCTTATTTCCGCCAGGGTTCCACTTAAAGACGCCGTCAAACTGGGCTTTGAAGCACTGCTTAACGATAAAGAGCACAACATCAAAGTCCTGCTGGAAGTCGCTTGATGATAGTCACGTAACTGGCTTAAAATAACTATAGAGTCAATCTAGGAGGAATATTGTGATAAACAAGGAAATTTATGAATTCCCCATCCTTTACACCAACCCCATTCCCAAGATAGCCCTGGGCTGGGGAGCCTATCAGACCATCGGCGACGAGTGTAAAGCCGCCGGTATGAAAAAGGCTTTAATCGTGACTTCCGGGCTTAAGGGGACCGGCATCCTCGATGAAGTCAAGGCAATTATCAGCCACGCCGGCGTTGCCACGGAGGTTTATGATAAGATAACTTCCAACCCCAAGGACCACGAGATAATGGCGGCTTATAAACTGTTCAAGGAGAGCCAGTGCGATGGCGTCGTAGGACTGGGCGGCGGTAGCTCCATGGATACGGCCAAGTGTATCCGTGTCATCGATGCCAACGGCGGCCGGGAGGTCACCAACTTTACTGTTTTTCTCGACCCTCCCTATGCGGAAACCGTGAGTAAAATGAAACCCTGCGTGATTCCTCAGGTCTCCGTGGCAACCACCTCCGGTACCGGTGCCGAGGTAACCTCCTGGGCAGCCATCTCCAACACCAAAGCCAGAGCCAAGGTACTGGTCACCGGACCCAACATTCATTCTACCGTCGCTATCGTCGACCCGCTGCTTACAAGACTGCAACCCCGGAATATCGCCGCCTGGACGGGCTTCGACGCCATGGCTCACGGTATCGAGGCTTTCGTGACCAAGGTACAGGGCCCCTACGGCCACGGTCTACTGCTGAGGGCGGTGGAGCTTATTTATAAAAATCTTCGTCAGTTCACTTTCGACCGCATGAACAAGGATGCCTGCGAGCGCGTGACGTGGGCCGCCACCATGGCTTCCATCGCAATCGGTTTCGGCAACGGCGCCGGCATCGTCCACGGCCTGGGCCACCAGATAAGCGCCCTTACCGATTGTCATCACGGCCGGATCAACGCGGTGATGATGCTGGCCGGGGAACGGTACAACCAGCCTACCATCATCGATAAACTGGCTGCCCTAACCCGCGCCATGGGTGTTGATACGACCGGCATGACCGAGTGGGAGGCAGCCGACTGCTGGTTTGACGAGATAGAGCAGTTGCTGAAAGACCTGGATATCACCCCCGGGCACATCAGCGAGCAATTCGGGGTTCAGGAGAAAGACCTCGAGCACATCATCAAAGTATATTCCAATGACTTCTGCAGCCAGGGCAATCCCAAGGAGTTCAACCACGACGAAATTCTCGCCCTGCTGAAGCGCGTCATGCACGAGTCATACTAAATCTTTTACCTGCCAATACGGGCTATTCGGGAGGGGCTTTCCAGCCCCTCCTTCATTTACCCCTTATACCGTCATTGCGAGCCTGGCGAAGCAATCCGCCCCACCCCACTCGTTTGATATCTTTTCCCACCCGGGCCGCCCGGTCTCATCAGCGGCTTATCCCGTTGATTGACCTCTCCTCCTGGCCCCCTCTCCGTAGACGGAGAAGGGGAACTTAAAGGGGTCAGGGTAAGAACAAGGCTTGGCTAAAATCCTCATTCAATGTAAAATAGATTTAGCAAGGATGGTAAAAATGGATAAAGAAACGACGGAAACTACCGAAAATAAAAGCCAAGACACCGAGGAACCGCAGGTCCTTGAAGAGATAGTCGTCGAAGAACTGAGCATCGACGGTATCTGCGGGGTATATTAGCCCGTGTCTTATCGCCTGGCTGAAAACGTACAGGTACGGAAGGAAAGCTGGGGGCTGCTTTTCTACCGTCAAACGCATCATAAGGTCAGTTTCGTCAGGAGCGGCGACTGGCTTTCCCCCGAACATTTCGACGGCACCTGGACGTTATCCGGCATCGTCGATGATATCGCCGGTCGCACCGGCGCCCCGCCGGAAGTAATCGAACGTACCTTACCCGGACTGACCGACCGCCTTATCAAGAACAGGGTGATTACCGATGAACTACGCTGAATGGCCCCTTGCCGCACCGGTAAATCTGACCTGGGAAATCACCCATAAGTGCAACCTGAAATGCGTCCATTGCCTTTCCGCCAGCAGCGATGAATCGCCCGACGAACTGACTTTCGATGAGTGTAAAGGCATCGTCGACGAACTGGCGGCGTTGAAAGTCTTCGAAATCAACTTCGGGGGCGGCGAGCCTTTATTGAAAGACTATTTCCTGCCCCTGCTCCGCTATATCCACGAAAAAGGCATCGTTACCTGCATCAGCACCAACGGCACCGCCCTCACCGACGAAGCAACAGAACTCTTTACAGGCAATCCCCTGGTCAACGTCCAGGTGAGTCTCGACGGCGCTACTCCGGAAGTCAACGATAGCATACGGGGCCGGGGTACTTTCCGTCGCATTACCGCGGGACTGGAACGCCTGGCAGGTAAAGACACAACCCTTTCCATCAATACCGTGGTCACTTCCATGAACTTCAATCAATTGGGCCGGATGAAAGAATTGGCGACTGTATACGGCGCCAGGCTGCGCGTCTCGCGGTTCCGTCCGTCGGGACGGGGACGGGATAGCTGGGAAACGTTGAGGCTCAACTCGTTTCAATTGCAGGAGCTTGCCGCCTGGCTGAACAGCGACCCCTCCATTCTCACCGGCGATTCCTTTTTCTCCATCTCTCAGGACGGCAAAAGGCAGCTCGGCCTGGACATGTGCGGCGCCTGCAAGATGACCTGCTGTATCGACCCCTCCGGCGATGTCTATCCCTGCGCTTTTATGCAGTCGCCCGATTTCTGCGGCGGTAATCTAAAAGAAGGAACATCCCGTCATTCCCGCGAAAGCGGGAATCCAGGGGGGAGGTTCAAGGACATCTGGGATAACTCGCCGGTCTTCAGGTATTTTCGTCAACTTGAACCGGAGTCGTGCCGTCACTGTCCGCGTTTTGAAAAGTGCCGGGGCGGCTGCCCGGCCGTCGCCTACTTTCTAAATAATGACCTCAACAGCGCCGACCCCGAATGCCTCATGAGATAGAGCCGGGACATTATTACCGATTCTCCTCTGGTAAAATAGCCTTTCCCCCCACCCCACGTATGTAATCTTTTCCCACCCTTACCGCCCCGTTACATCTCTGGCTTAGCCCATAAATGACTCCGTTACTCTTTCGCAAAAAAGGTGCTTTCGCTGTATAATGGCTGTTGAGGGAGTAAGAAACGATATGCACGGTCAGTTTAAATACCTTTTTTCGCCGCTCCAGATAGGCGCTACAACCGTTCCCAACCGCATCTCCTTTTCTTCCCACCTGACCAACCTCGCCGAGCGAAACCTCCCCTCGGAGAGACAGATGTATTACTGGGCGGAACGCGCCCGGGGCGGCGCCGGACTCATCATCACCGAGGAGCAAACCGTCCACCCCACCGACCATGCCTATGAAAAGCTCATCGATGCCTGGAACCCGGAGGTCGTTCCCGGCTACCGTAAAATATGCCGCGCCGTCCACGAATACGATACGCGGATATTCGCCCAGCTTAACCACAACGGCGGACAGGGCGACGGCAGCTATTCGCGCCTCCCGCTCTGGGGTCCCTCTCCCGTGCCCGACTTCATGTTCCGGGAAGTGCCCAAGGAAATGGAAATCGAGGATATCAGGGAAGTCACCGAATCTTTCTGTACGGCGGCTGCCTACGTGAGGGAGGGCAGTTTCGACGGTATAGAATTACAACTCGGTCACAGCTCTTTGCTGCGCCAGTTTTTGTCTCCACTCACCAACCTCCGCGGTGACGACTACGGTGGCAGTCTGGAGAACCGTATGAGATTCCCCCTAGAGGTAATCGAAGCGGTCAGGAAGACGGTGGGCGCCGACTATACGCTGGGGATTCGACTCTGCGCCGACGAGATGGTGCAGGGCGGCCTGACCCTCGAGGACGTCAAGGAAATCGCCCGTCGCTTTGAAGCTGCCGGAAACATCGACTTCCTCGATTTGACGCTGGCTACCTTTTACAACCTCTACCTGGTCGGCGCCACCATGCACACGCCTCTCGGCTATACCATCCCCCTCGCCGCCGGCATCAAAAGCATCGTCAGCCTGCCCGTTTTCTGCACCGGCCGTATTAACGACCCCGTTATGGCGGAGAGGGTGCTGGCAGACGGCCAGGCGGACATGATTGGTATGGTACGCGCCCAGATATGCGACCCCGAGCTGGCTAATAAAGCTAAAGAAGGTCGACTCGAAGAGATACGCTACTGTGTCGCCGATAACCAGGGCTGCTACGGAAGGGTCGGCCTCAACAAGACCATCGGCTGTATCCAGAATCCCCATATAGGCTTTGAAAAAGAGCAGAATGCCGAAAAATTAAAAGCCTCCCTCGTAAAGAAAAAGGTGCTGATTGTCGGCGGCGGTCCCGCCGGACTGCGCGCCGCCGAAGTTGCCGCCCGGCGCGGTCACCGGGTAACGCTCTATGAAAAGCAGGACATATTAGGCGGGCAGGTCAACATCGCCGCTCTGGGAGCGGGCCGGGAAGAACTGAAGTCCGTCATCCGCAACTCGGAAAACCAGTTGAAATTACTGCCCGTTGAAATCGTTTTGAACAAAGAAGCAACCCCGGAATTCATCCTCGAACAAAGTCCTGATTGTGTAATCATCGCCACGGGCGCCCTGCCCAAGCCGTGCCCTCTCCCCGGCGGAGACGGTCCCGCTGTCTTTAACGTCTGGCAGGTGCTTACCGGCGAAGCGAAAACCGGGAAAAAAGTCCTTTTCATTGATAGCGACGGACATCACCAGGCTACGGCAACGGTGGAATTCTTCCTCGACCATGGCAGTAAAGTCCATATCGTCACCAATTCCCCGACCATCGGCTCGGAGCTCGGTCCCACCCAGGACTCTTATCTGACGCACCAGCGCCTGGCGCAGAAGGGCGCCACCTTCACGCCGGACTTCGCCGTGACGGAGATTCAGGGCACGGCGGTCAAGGGACTCAATTTCTACAGCAACGAATGGCATACCTTCGAGGGTTACGATACCGTGGTCTACGCCATGGGCAACCGGGTGGAGGATACCCTTTATAAAGACCTGAAAGGTAAAGTTAAAGAACTGTACAGAATCGGCGACTGCGTGGCGCCGCGGAAAATAGACATGGCGATACTTGAAGGCGATAAGGTCGGCCGATTAATATAATGCCTGTCATTGCGAGCCATCCCGACGAAGTCGGGAGGCGTGGCAATCTTTAGGATAGCTTAAAAGAAAAACGGGGATTGCCACGTCGCTACGCTCCTCGCAATGACAGTCGGAGGTACGGGGATTAAAAATATCTGGGTACTGCCGGAGATTACTGGAGTAGACGAAGAGGTTAGCAGACTGAGCCTTGGACTGCTAACCGAAGCTCGCAGCCTTGCCGAAAGGGTCGGCGGCATGGTAACGGCGCTCGAGTTCGGCGCTAAAACCCAAAAAATCCCCGATGTTTTCACCGAATACGGGATTTCAAAAGTCTACCTGTTCCAAGACCCTCTTCTCACCCATAAATCCGCCGAAGCTTACGCCGCAGTTGTTCTCACCGTGATTCAGGAGGAAAAACCCTGGCTCTTTCTCATGGGGCAGACCGTCCTCGGCGGCGAGCTGGCGCCGCGTCTGGGCGCCATCCTGGACGCCGGCGTAATTACCGGCTGCGCCCGGATTGACCTTACCGACCCGGAAAAACCAGTATTCCACCGCTCCGTATATGCCGGCCAGCTTTATCAGGAGGTCGTTTTTCAGACGGAAAAGACGATGCTGGTCACTCTGGACCCGGACGTTTTAAACATTAAGCCTGCCACCGGTACGACTCCGGCAGAGAAAATCGTTATAAAATCCGGTTTACCCGGGAAAGCCATCAAGGCGCGGCACGTTGAATATCTGCCTGCCGATTATCAAGAAGTGGACGTTGTCGATGCCGGGACTATCGTGGCGGCGGGAATGGGCGCCGCCACCGACGAGGTATATCCGATGGTCGAGGAACTGGCCGCCCTGCTCGAAGGGGCTATCGGTACCACTCGTCCGGTGGTCGACGAAGGAAAGATAGCCCGCGACCGCATGATAGGCCAAACGGGCAAGGTGGTCAGTCCGGATTTATACCTGGCGCTGGGTATCTCCGGGGCAACCCATCACGTCGGCGGTATCCAGGACTCGGGAAAAATCGTCGCCATCAACCGCGACCCGCAGGCTTCTATCTTCCGTAGTTCGGATATAGGCATATCCGCCGACCTTAAAGACGTACTGCCCGAACTGATAAAAAGAATCAAAAGCGCGAAAGAAAATGGCGAAATACTTTGACGTTATCATCGTGGGGGCGGGACCGGCCGGCAGTCTGGCGGCGCTGAAACTGGCGCGCGCCGGATTGAACGTGATCATGGTGGAGCGGGGCAGTCACCCCGGCGTTAAAAATATGTTCGGCGGGCTACTGCACAACACCCCCGTCCTGAACGAACTACTACCCGATTTCCACGAAAGGGCGCCGCTGGAGCGGCACGTCTACAAAAAAGTGCTTGCCTTCATGACCCCCGAGTCAAGCGTCTCCCTGACTTTCGAGAACGAGAACTTCGATAAGCCTCCGTATAACGGCTATACCGTCTTCCGTCCGGCTTTCGACCGCTGGCTGGCTGACGAAGCCGTGAAAGCCGGGGCTCTTTTACTCACCGACTGCACCGCCGAAAACGTGATTAACGAGCACGGCCGTGTGGCCGGCATCACCGTCAAAGGTCGGGAGGGCGAGCTGAGAAGCAAAATCGTCATCGCCGCCGACGGCGTCCTGTCTTTCATGGCGGAAAAGGCCGGTCTGCGGCAGGACTTCAAGGCTGAGAACATGGGCATGGGCGTCAAGCTGCTACTGGGCATGCCCGAGGCGGTCATCAACGAGCGTTTCCACCTGGTACGCGACCAGGGGGCGGATATCAGCTTCCTGGGGGCCGCCGGGGACATGCGGGGCGGCGGCTTTATTTATACCAACTACGAGAGCGTCTCTATCGGTCTGGTAGTACACCTCGACTCCCTGAAAGATTCGGGCAGGACGCCTTATGATACGCTGAACGAATTCCTGCAGCACTCGTCGGTAAGAAAGCTCGTGAAAGTCGCCACGCCGCTGGAATACTCGGCGCACCTCATCCCCGAGGGCGGTTATAACGCCCTCCCGCCGCTTTATACCGACGGCATAATGCTGGCCGGGGACGCCGCCGGACTGTGCTATACCAACGGCATCAACCTGGAAGGCATCAATCTGGCGATGACCTCCGGCGTTCTTGCTGCCGAGACGGCTATAGAGGCTATCCGGGAAAACGACTATACCGCCCGGTCGCTCGCTGTCTACAGGAAGAAGCTGGAACAGAGCTTTGTCCTTAAAGATATGAAGGAATTTAAAAGTGCCGCCGGCATGATGCACCTGGAACGCCTCTTCCGATCCTACCCGCAGGTCCTCGCCGGGATTATGGAAAAGGTGTACCGCACCGACGGCACGCCGCGGTCGAAGCTGCTGCGCCTGGCACGACGGGAGGCGCTGCAAAAGGTAGGGCTGACCGACCTCATTGCCGACGGTTTTAAAATAGGCAGGTCTCTGCTATGAACATAGAAGATTTAACGCAGTTGACGCAGTTCCAGATCGATGAGCAGCCGCATATCACCGTCAATAAGGATATATGCCGTTCTTGCGACCACCGCGCCTGCGTACAGGCATGCCCGGCGAACTGCTATACCTTTAACGAGGAAACCAAACTATTGAGCGTCGTTTACGAGTCATGCCTGGAGTGCGGGACATGCTATGTCCTCTGCGATAAAGGGGGGCTGGACTGGTCTTACCCGCGGGGCGGCTACGGTGTCGGCTATCGGCTGACCTGAGAGAGAATATGAAGATAATCGTTTGCCTTAAAGAAGTAATCGACCCCGCGCTGAACCTGGACTTCGGCCTGACCAACCGGGTCGTTTTCCGGGAAGGGCTGCCTCTAAAGCTTAATCCCGACGACGCCGCGGCTCTGGCTCTGGCTCTCGACCTGAAGTCGGGCGATACAAGTCAAACCGAAATCACTCTAATATCCATCGGTCCAGAGAGAGTGGAGAGCTACCTGAGGAACGGCCTGGCGCTGGGGGCGGATAAAACCGTGCGCATTCGGGAAGAAGACGCTGAATCACTGTCTTCTTACCGAAAAGCCAGACTACTGGCTCAAGTTGTTTCGTTTCTCGGCGCCGACCTTATTCTTACGGGAGCCAGGAGCCTGGATACCGGGAACGGGCAGGCCGGTATTTTACTGGCTGCCCGTCTCAGCCTGCCCTGTGTCTGCCAGGTTATCGGGCTGGAGACGGATACCGGGGAAAAGAACCTTTCACTCACGAGAGACATCGGCAAGGGGGAGCGTGAAAAGGTGCGGTGCCCCCTGCCGGCTGTTATTACCGTTAAGGGAGAGGGCAAGCTCCCCTGCGCTTCTCTGGATAAGCTCATCGAAAGCAGAAAGAGCGAAATAATCCTGTATTCTCCGGGCGACCTCGGAATTTCCCCCGCGGAGATGAAGAGTGAACCCACCGTGGTCACCGACCTCGTTTTCCCCAGGCCCGCCCCGCGGAAGGTACCGCCGCTGGACAGCTCGTTGCCGGCATTCTACCGTATATTACAGCTGCTGGAAGGCGGCATTGCCAAACGAAAAAGCCTGATGTTCCAGGGCAGCGGGGAGGAGATGGCCGAGCAACTTTTCGAACTACTTAAAGAAGAGGGCGTCCTCAAATCGGCCGCAAACTCATGAAGGAGTTTGGCTTCACACTGGCGGCTAACACTTCCCTTCGGGAAAGCGCCGAAGGCTATTTCCTGATTTCCAGCCTGCCCGTCAGGGTGCTCCGCCTAAACGAGTCGCTTTATCGTCTTCTTTGTCACATCCGCGACGGCGGTGAACTGTCCGAATTCGTCGCCCGGAGTCCCGGTATTGATATGCCGGGGATACTCGGTACTCTGCTTTCTCTCGTAGCAAAAGGGTACCTGACACTGGATAGTATAGCTGAAATTGATAGTTATCCCCTCGTCTCCGTCATCATCCCGGTGCGCGACCAGCCCGGCGACCTCGGCGAATGCCTGCACTCTCTTTCTGAAATCGATTACCCGAAAGAACTCCTGGAAATCATCGTCGTTGACGACGGCTCGAAAAAGGACGTCTCCGAGATATTGACCTCCGAGGATATCAAGTTCATCCGCCACGAGGAATCGCTGGGTCCCGCGACCTGCCGGAATATCGGCGCGGAATACGCCTCCGGTGAAATCCTGGCTTTTCTCGACGCCGACTGCGTAGCCGGTGAGGGCTGGCTCAAGGAGTTAATCCCCTTTTTCCGCGTCGCCGGTGTTGAAGCGGTGGGCGGCTACCTGGAGGGCTATTACCAGGCGAGTTTCCTGGACCGTTACGAGGCGGTGGCATCCTCTCTCAATATGGGAAAACGGCTTCTCATGGAGGGCAAATCGTCTTCCAGCTTCTACGTGCCCACCGCCAACCTGCTGGTAAGACGGGAGGCGTTTCGGGAGGCCGGGGGCTTCCGGGAGGGCATGCGCCTCGGCGAGGACGTCGATTTCTGCTGGCGACTGCGAGACCTGGGGCATACGCTTCTATATGTCCCCTCCGGCAGTGTCGCCCACAAACACCGCAGCCGGCTTTTTAGAATGTTGAAACGGCGCGGGGAATACGGCACCTCCGAGGCCGTTCTTTACCGCACTCACCGCGACAGGAGAAAAATGATGCAGGTTTCCCTATTCAGCGGACTGTCTTTCCTGGCGGTGGCTTTCGCCGTCCTTTTGCTGAACCCCTACCCGCTGTGCCTGCTGCCCGTCCTTTTCGGGTTCGACCTGTGGCGCCGGTCATCAAAAACAAAGAGACTGAAAATAGAACTTGGCTTCAGTCAGATAACCTCTTCCGCTTCCAGGAGCTATATATCTCTCTATTACTTCGCCTTCTATCATCTAGTGAGGTACTACCTGATTTTATTCATCGGGTTCGGCTTCCTGTGGTATCCCCTGTGGATTTTCGGCGGACTGGCGCTAATCTATGCTTCAATCGTGGACCGGTACGTAAAAAGACCGGGGCTTTACTATCCGGTTTTCCTCTTCTACTACTTTCTGGAGCAACTCGCCTACCAGGTCGGCGTCTTCTGGGGCTGCCTGAAAAGGGGGTACTTCGGCTCTTATTTATTGTCGTTCAAACATGCTTAACCGGAGGCGCAGTACTGGATATCCGCATCGGGATAGATTGCTACTTTCGTGCCCGGGCCGTGGTTCTCTTCAAGCAGCCTGATTACCTCCTGCCACTCGTCCACCATGACCACTTTACCGGTATCTTCCAGGTAGTTCAGGCTGGCAAGCTCGGGGTATTCACCGAACACAATCAGTCGGTTGACGTTCTCCGGGGGTTTCATCTTTAACTGAAGTTTCCCGCCGATATCGCTGCCGAAAGGCCCCATGAGGTAGTGGGTAATCTGTCCGTCCGGAGCGTTGGCGACGAGCACGACATCGCCGCCCTTCTGACTTACCGCGGGGAAGGCGACCATCAGTCCGGAAATCGCCTCGTTAGCCTTGGCGAAGCTGTTGGCGATAACGATATCCTTGTCCTTCAACGAAGGCGTCAGATAGTGCTTTCTTGCCGCTTCCAGCGCCAGCGAATAAGCCTGGTCCGGCTTTCCGGCGTATATCACCGCGGTTTCCCCCCACATATTAACAAGGGCGTCAATTTTCATATCCAGCCCGACTATTCCCACTGCTTCGTCGATATCGCGGCGGCGGGGATTATCCTCGAGGTTACCCATCCCGGATACCACTCCTTTTGGTATGCCCCCGCCCGGGGATTTCCGCGGCTTATGCATGGCGACGATACTGCCATAGCCAGCCACGCCCGGCAATACTATCTTGCCCCCGCCGCCGAATCCCGCCATGATATGCGGCACGATGGAACCGATGCCTATTTTCAGGTCGCACCTCATCACCTCGGCGTTGATACGTACCCTGGTACCGGCACTGGTGGTACCGGCGTACACGCAATTACCAAAAGGGGAGTGATTATAGACCGGGAAACGTTTCAGGACTTCCTCGCCCAGCTTCTTCACGAAGTCGGTGCGGTTCATCGCCCCGTGACAGCCGCAGGCGGCGATGAATCTCACCTGGCTATCGCCTATACCGGCGGCGGCAAGCTCTTCCAAGACGTAGGGCACGATACCGGCCACCCGGGTTACCCGCGCCATGTCATCGAAGAGGATAACCACTTCCTTTTTGCCCCCGGCGTATTCACGCAGCGGCGGCATGCCTATCGGATTGGCGACAGCCTTTTTAATTTCCTGCGCTTTCAAGGGCGGCAGGTTATACCCCGCCATGTTGCAGACCTCCGATTCCCAGACCTCGGGAATCTCAAGCGATAATTCTTTAGTACCATGCCAGGCTAACTGGGGCAGCATAATCCTGTTCACCTCGTCAGGCCTCCTGCTTTAAACATAATTCTCCGCTGTCTTAAATTACCTTGCCTGCGTTTATTCTACCATTTTCGCCTGAATATCACCTGCAAGCTTTGTACCGTTCGTAACGTATTTTAACCGGGGAGCTTTTTTTACGAATCGTTTACACAAAATGTGAAAATATTAATTATTTGTTTATCAACCGCATGATATATTCCGGCATATGACGAAAGTACTAAACCAGTCGTGAACCTTACGTCTGGATGACTCGCGCACGATAAGGCGGTGGTCAGATGAGCAGAACTATATCTGAGACAACGATTGTCCGAAAAAACGGTAAGAAACACCTGAGGAAAAACAAAAAAGAAAAATCAAATAAACGTATACCCGGAACAAACGACTTTTATCACGCATTGTCAGATAATTCCAACGACGTTATTTTCCGCGCCCACCATTTACCGACCTGGGGTTATGATTACGTAAGCCCATCCGCCACTCACGTTACTGGATATACACCAGAGGAGTTTTACGCCAACCCCAATCTCCCGATGGAATGCATCCTGCCCGAAGACTTAGTTCAATTAGAGGGTAAACTCGAACCGGGTAATCCTTCCACTTTCGACCCAATTATACTCCGCTGGAAACATAAGGACGGCCGCGTAATCTGGACCGAGCAATTTATCTCTATCAACCGGAATAAAGACGGAGTTGCCGATACGTGCCTGGTTATCGCCCGGGATGTTACTGAACGCGTGCTGGCTGACAAAACACTCCAGACAGAGAAGAATAAACTACTATCGGTCATTGATGCCATGGCGGATGGCCTTACCATACAGGATAGAGATTTTAATATAATTTACCAGAACGAACCGGCGAAATTGATTTACGGCGGCGACCACGTCGGAGAGAAATGTTACCGAATCTATGAAAACAGGGATACCGTGTGCGAAGGTTGTCCGGTAAAACTGGCGTTCAAGGACGGCAAGTCGCACACATCGGAAAGAAAAAGTAAATCGGCTTCGGGAGAAACCATCTTCTGGGAGATTACGGCTAACCCTATCCGGGATGCCGAAGGCAAGGTCGTCAGCTGCATCGAGATAGGCAAAGATATCACCGAACGCAAGCGGATGGAAAAGGAACTGGCTGACGAGGCAACCCGACGGCGAATCCTCGTCGAACAGTCACGCGACGGAATCGTTATCCTCGATCAGAACGGCAAGGTGTACGAAGCCAACCGCCGTTTTGCCGAAATGCTCGGCTACACTCCAGAGGAAGTGCTGAAACTTGATGTGTGGGACTGGGAATATCTCTATCCTCCGGAGCAGGTGAAGGAAATGATCCGTACCGTCACGGAAGAGGGTGACCATTTTGAGACAAAACACCGGCGCAAAGACGGTTCCACTTACGATGTAGAAATAAGTACCAACGGGGCGATATTCGCCGGCCAGAAGCTGATTTTCTGCGTGTGCCGGGACATCACCGAGCGTAAAAAGGCGGAAGCCAAACTGCAGGAAAGCCAGATGTTCAGTGCCAGCCTGCTGGAAAATGCGCCGCATGCCACCATGGTTATCAATCCTGATACCTCCGTCAGATACGTTAATCCGGCCTGGGAGAGAATCAACGGCTGGATTCTCGCGGAAGTTATCGGCATGAAAGCGCCATACCCCTGGTGGCCGGAAGAGCTAAGAGAGGATTTTCTTAAAGGCTTTATGGAAGCCATCAAACAGGACAGCGGCAAAGGCGAGGTCGTCGCTGTCAAGAAAAACGGCGAACAGTACTGGATTGATATGGTCTGGGCCACGGTAAAACATAACGGAGAACTGCAATATTTACTGATTAATTCCGTAGATATCACCGAGCGAAAGTTAGCTGAAGAAAAACGCCAGGCTATTCTTAAGACCGCCCTCGATGGATTTTATATTAGCGACCTGGAGGGAAAATTCCTGGAGGTCAACGATTCTTACTGCGATATGACAGGCTACACACAGGAAGAGCTACTTAAAATGTCCGTAGCGGATGTTGAAGCCTTGGAAAATCTGGAGCAGATTACCCGACATATCAAGGAAATAGTGAAGAAAGGGTCCGGCCGTTTTGAGACGCAGCACAGATGTAAAGACGGCAGAATGATCGATATTGAGATAAACGCCAAATATCCGGATATCGGTGAAGAGCAGGTAATAGTATTCGTCCGCGATATCACCGAGCACAAGGCAGCGGAGAAGGCAATACAGGAATCGGAGGAGAAATTTTCCAAAGCTTTCCATGCCAGCCCCGGCTCAATTTCCATCAGCCGGGTTAAGGACGGCACATTCATCGAAGTAAATGAAAGTTTCCTCCGTGATAAAGGCTATACCCGTGAAGAAGTAATCGGGCATCGGTCCTTTGATCTTAGAATCTGGGCGGATGAAGACATTAGTGAACGAATGATGGCATCACTGAGAAAAGGCAAGGGATTCCGTAACGAAGTCGTACGATACCGCACTAAGTCGGGTTTCATTCGTACCGGTCTGGTGTCTGCGGACTTAATCAACATCGGTAATGAACCTTGCTTGATAGTCCTGAATAACGACATCACCCAGCAAAAGCAGGCTGAGGAGCAGTTAAGACTGCTGAGTTCGGTCACGCAGCAGGTCTCAGACTCGATTTTCATTACCGACCCCAATTTCAGGATTACATACATGAACCAGGCCGCTGAAGCTTTATTCGGCTATACCATCGATGAACTTAGAGGCAAAAACCTGATGACTCTCGACCATGCTCCGCCAGCTAAAAAAACCCTCCAGGAGACTCTTAAAGTCGTGTCCAAGGGTAGCATGATGAGCAAGAACATCAAGAAAAAACGTAAAGATGGCAGCCTCATTATTTGCGATTGCCGTCTTTCTCCGCTGTATGATGAAAATAATCAGGTCTGCGCTTTTATCGACGTACAGCGCGATGTCACCGAACAAAAAGACGTAGAAGCGAAGCTAAAAGCCCAGAAAAAGCTTATCGAGAATATTCTGGCTACCATGCCGGAAGGCGTACTGGTAATTGATAAAAACGACCGGGTGATACTGGCCAACGAATCGTTCCACAAGATATTCCACCGCAGCCAGAATACCGTAATAAATAAACTCTTAAAATCGATAATACCTACGGACCAACTATTTAACCTGTACCGCAGTGTAAAACTTGGGAAGAAAGAAACCGGGACTCTGGAATTCAGATACAGAGCGCGCAACTACGAAAAAATAATCGTCTGCGTAGCCATAAAGATGGACGGGGCGCGTACGCTACTCACCTTTACCGACGTTTCACGCGAGAGAGAGGAGGAGGAGAAGCTATACCTTACCGACCGGTTAGCCTCGATAGGAGAAATGGCTACCGGTCTGGCTCACGAACTCAATAATCCTTTGACCGGGATACTATCTCTATCGCAGTTGCTTATTGATAGTGATATACCGGAGGAACCCAAAGAGGACTTACATTGTATTAATAGCGAGGCAAAACGTGCCGCGAGCATTGTTAAAAACGTCCTCCTCTTCACCCGTAACAATAACTACGAAAACGGCCAGGCATCGGTCAATGAAGTGGTCCAAAACGTACTGAGGCTGAGGGAATACGAGGAAAAAGCGAATAATATTGAAATAATCACCAATCTAGATGAAAACCTCCCGGAAATATCCATCGATAAATTCCAGTTACAGCAGGTGTTTCTGAATATTATCCTCAATGCCGAAGCTGCCATCAAGGATGCCGGGCGACCCGGCCGCTTAACGATTACCACGGAAAGGGCAAATAACCATATATATATCAGCTTCAACGATAACGGGTGCGGTATCAACAAGCATGTCCTTCCCCGTATATTCGACCCGTTCTTCACCACCAAGGACATCGGTAAAGGCACCGGTCTGGGCTTGAGCATATGCTACGGCATAGTGGTAAAACACGGGGGCAAAATAACTGTTAAAACCCGGGGTAATAAAGGTGCTACCTTCACCGTTAAAATGCCGGTGGCACCCCCTGTAAAACTTAAATAGGTTCAATTACACGGCGAAAAGCCCGGTATAAAAGCGGAAAACAAGAAAAAACGTCAATCCGGCAGGTACGAAAGGAAGTGAAATGGTAGTAGCGCCTCCCCGGCAGAGAATCCTTATTGTCGACGACGAGAAAACGGTGCGGAGAAGCCTCAATAAATGCCTGACTAAAAGCGGCTTTTCCTGTACTGAAGCCGGCGACGCCAAAGAGGCGCTGGATAATCTTACCGATGAACCGACCGACCTGGTGATACTCGATATCATGATGCCGGGTACATCCGGCAGCGATCTTCTGCCCCAGATAAAGAAGTCCTTTCCGGATACGGCGGTCGTTATGGCTACAGCCGTCGTCGAGCCGGATACGATAATCGATTGTATGAAAAACGGAGCCAATGACTATATCACCAAACCGTTTGATGTCAACGAACTCATATCCAACATAGATGCGGTGCTGAAAAAGCGGCAACTGGAGCTCAACCTCAAAGAAAAGAGGCAGGTGCTCGAAGGCAAAGTCGACGAACAGGCTGTGGAACTCCAGAAATTATTCATCGACGCTATCGAATCGCTTATCAGTGCTCTGGAAGCCAAGGACAAATACACGGCAGGTCATTCACGTCGGGTAACCAAATTAGCCGTCGATACCGGGCAGGTACTGGGACTCTCCACCGAAGAACTGGAAAATCTGCGCTGGGCTGCCCTTCTCCATGACATCGGTAAAATAGGGATTGACTCAAGCGTTCAAAACAAACCGGGCGTCCTGACTCCCGCAGAATATGATTATATCCTGACGCATTGCAGTATCGGCCCCGGCATCGTCGAGCCGCTGGTAAACGAATCCATCGTCGAAGTCATCAGGCACCACCATGACAGCTATGACGGAAACAGCCTTAATCAGACGATACGCGGTGAAGAGGTACCCCTGGGCGCCAGAATCCTGGCTGTGGCTGACTCCTTCGACGCAATGACCTCCGACCGTCCTTACCGGTCGGCTATGGCTATCAATACAGCCATTGCTGAAATAAAAAAATGCGCCGGAACCCAGTTCGACCCCGTTGTGGTCAAGGCGTTCCTTAAGACACCGATTATAAACTCGCTGAAAGCAAGGTGATATCAGAGCATTATTAGAATGACCTAAGTAATTAGTCATGCATTACGAATTGGCTATTTACTCTGAGCAGCTATGGGCGAATAATACGGTTAGTGAACCCATAGCTGAGGGGGTGATAGGCTCAGGCATTTAGAACAGGGCAAGACAGGGGTTTTCTGCCACGGCAGGTTGTGATGAAAAGCGAAAAAGGCATTTCATTAATTGAGACTATTATAGCGGTAGTCATTCTCAGCATTATTAGCGCGTCCTTTCTCGGCGCTCTGGCGACGACGTCCAGCGCCCGCGCCACCAACGAAGAAAGAACCGCCGCGAAGATACTTGCCGAGACTATTCTGGAAAATATTAAAACGGAAAATTACTCCATTTCTTACAATGTAACCATTCCGGACGAATTCCCCGGCTATTCCGCCAACGTTAGTACCATCACCGAAAGGAACGGCAACATACAAAAGATAATCATCACCATCGAGCATAATAATGATGACGTTCTGACACTGGAGAGTTATAAAGTAGACCGGACGAAATAATGACAGCGCAATCCTATAAAGAAATTCAGGTTGACTATGATATTTAACAAAATCAGGTCTATTTATAAAAAGCAGGCAGGTTATACCTTAATTGAGTTTATGGCTTCTCTAGCGATTACCGGCCTTATTTGCCTTGGCGCCACCATGGCAAATTTCCAGCTAATTAACCAGACCGTTAATAATAACAACCATACCACGGCTAACCGCCACGTCCTTAATGCTATCCAGTGGATCAGCCGCGATGCACAAATGGCGCAAAAAATCGATGGAGCTTCCGGATTTCCTAACACCTCCAATCTCACCATCTCATGGAATTCATGGGAAAACGAATTAAACGAGGTCACTTATTCCGTGGACAGCGGTCAGCTTATACGCAAGCATTCGGTAGGAGGCAACCTGACAGAGGTAACGCTTATCGCGCAGTATGTAAAAATTGACCCAGCATCGACGAATTGTACCTGGGATAACAGTCAATTTACTCTAACGATTACCGGCAGTGTTGGCGAAGGTACCCGGATGATCAACGTTACCAAACAAAAAATCGTATCTCCCCGACCTCTTATTGAGTAAGAATAAATCATGAAAAACTTAAAAAATTATATGAAATCGAAATTCTTATCCGGTGAATCGGGTCAGGCATTCCTCATCGTCCTGATATTCTTGATGCTGGGGAGTCTAACCCTGGTGCCAACCCTGGTTCACATCAGTACCGCTCTTAAAACAGGTGAAATTTACGAAGAAAGTACCAATGCGATATATGCCGCTGACTCCGGGATTGAAGATGCTATCTGGCAGATTAAGTACGACCGTCTCGGTGTCCTGTTTGGCGATACGGAAAACTACGCTTATATCTTCGGTGCCAATTGTACCTACTCACTTGATGACCCCATTAATGACTTTACAACCGAAGTTACCATCGAAAACGTCTGGCTACCAACGGTCCCCAATCCTTACGCCAGCCCCGCCGACGCCAAAGCCGTCATCGAGTGCGACATCACCGATAATCAGACCAACCGTGTCGTCATTACCGATACTGCCCTCGATGACCAATATTTCCGTATTAAAATTGACTTCTACCCCGCCGAGGACGAGACCAATCCCCTGGAACTGTCTTCAATAGGAGTCTGGATACCCTTAGGTTTCTCCTACGTCGGCCCCTCCAATTTGGAAGAAGACCCTTACTACTTTGATTCCCCCACCATCTCCACCCAGCCCGGCGGCCAGGCAGTTGTCTGGGACTTCTCTCCGCCGGTTGAATTTGATGATTTACCTTTGTCAATTCCCACTTCTGCGGTAATTACCTTCGAATATAGCTCCAATGTCACCGGTGCCAGGCCGGCGGCAGTAGCCTGGATAGTGACCAGCGGCGCCCTGTCCAGCGAAATCCCCATGGTCTGGGATATTGATACTAAAATTTATAAGGTCACCTCCACCGCCGGCGATACCACCGTCGAGGCCTATCCCTCACGGTGCGATATCCGCCAGCTGGGCGGCGCCTTCCCCGGAGATTACCTGGCTATAGGTAAGACCCTTATGAGAAACGCAGATGGCGATTATAATGAAATACGCGAGGTACTAGATGCCGAAAGTACCTCCAATACTAAATTCCCAGACGAGACCTACCGTATCCCCATGAATGCCACCGTGGTAGATGCCTATCTCTACTGGTCCGGCTGGTACCAGTGCCATGATAATTCTTCTTCCTCTATCTTCTGGGCGGATACCTGCTCCAACACGGACAACTGGACTAAAACCGGCTCTGACTGGCATGACGGTGGCTCTTATATCCAGGGGCATTATGACAACGATAATGAAAATGACCGCTGGCTTGAGTTGACCAGCCCCGTCAATCTTAACGGCCGCCTGCCCGGCAGCGTGGTGGTGGGCTGGCAGCATTTTGAAAGTGGTAACCTGGAGCCCATCAGCGACGAGACTGATGGTGATGCCCTCCAGTACCAGCTCTATGATGGTACCAGCTGGAGTTCCTTATATACCGCTTTTGATAATGATATAGGCACCAGTGCTCAAGAATATTATTTCATCCTGCCCACCGAGTACTATTCTGCCAACTTTAAAATTAGATTTTACCTGCACGGCTTCGCCAATAACGATGAATACTGCCGCATTGATAATATTCACATCTGCTCGGTTGTCGATTCCAGTATTACCTTTAAGATAGGCGATCCCGGGAATCCTGATTACAGCGGCGCCCTGTCCGCCTTGAATTACCATGTTCTTGAGAACGCCAGCGAAGGTGAGTATTCCTACGCCTGCGTACAGAAAGTTAAGACATTGCTCGAATCATATTCGGTGAACGGGACGGGGCAGAATCCGACCGGCAACGGCATCTACACGGTCGGCGGCGTAATGGGCGATACGGGAGAACACTGGTCTTACGCCGCCTGGTCTCTGATTATTATTTACTCCAGCCCGGAGACGGCCGGCCACCAGATATATCTCTTCGATAGATTCGCCTTCTGTCAGCAGAATACCAACCTGGACTTTGATTTTGACGACGAAGGCGGCGGAGATATCTCCGGCTTCATTATCCCGGAGCGAATCGGAAACGAGGTCAACGCCGCTACCATTTCGTGCTTCGTCGGGGAAGGTGATAAAGTCTGGCATGATGATTTCATAGCCCTAAATGCACCTGAGATTTACCGCACTCAGCCTCAAAATATTCCCAATGAATATAAACTCTGGGATGGCATTACTACGGACTATAATAGTGCCGTCTCTCCCAATAACGTGTGGAACGCACGCTCCCTGGGTACCAATGAAGCCGTTATCGACGGTTTCGACATAGATACCTTCTTTATTACATGGGAGAGCGGAATGCTCCATGCCGATGATACTCAGATGCATATAGACATCTATACCGAGACCGACAACTGGAACCTGATATACATCATAATGTCGGTAAGAAGTAAGGCCACCATAGGCGGTACGACTCACTACGTAATACGCGGGTAGGAACCCCGGGCATATTCAGGGATTAGCGCGTCTTTTTTCTTCCAGTTCGTAGAGTTTCTCGATAACGAACAGGGCCTGCATATCGCATTTCTGCTCGAAGAGACCGGACTCTATCGCCTTTTTACGGGCTTCTTCATTGGATAAATCGACCCCTGTAAGACCGATGCAGGAAGCCTCCCCGTATTTCCGGATAAAGTCCTTGACCAGTTCGGCGGCGTCATCAAGAGCGGCCCGCCGTGCTTTTTCGGCCTTTTCCCTGTCACCGCTGGCGGGCTTGTGATGCAGTCCCAGGGCTATCGCCGCCGCGGATAACGCCCCGCAGGCTGCCTGCTGCTGGCCGGCGATACCTCCCGAAAAAGCGATGCCGGCCCAGAGTAAGTCCTCGTTTTCCAGTCCGTAGGCTTCCCGCATAACTTGCAGGACCGAAGGGCCTCAATGGGTGCCGCTGCGTAGTAGCCCCAGCGCCTTTTTTCTAGCTTCTTCAAGAGATATCTTCAATGCCATAATGTTACTCCATTATACGGCGTTGGTGCGGAACCTCCAGATGCCGATGGCACCGAAGATTATCGTGAACGCCAGCAGAGCCAGAATCGACGGCACGACATCGCCGAAATCGGCTCCGAAAAGCATTAATTTATTAAATCCCTCGGTGGCCCAGGCGTGAGGGGTAATCTTGGACATATTCTGCAGCCAGGCAGGGTAGATAAAGGAGGGCCACCAGCACCCGCCCAGAGGCGCCAGTATCAGGGCCGTTATTACCGCTAGCGAGGCAGCGCTGCGTACCGTCCTGACCAGCGTCGCCAGCATGACGGCAAAGGCTGAAGACATGATTACCATCAGGATGGAGAGGAGGATAACCGCTCCCGGCGCCAGCCCCAGGTCAATCTTGAAATAGAGTAAGCCCACTCCCCAGAAGATAATAATCTGGACAAGTCCTTTGGCTACCGAGCCAGCATAAATGCCCCCCAGTATCGATTCTTTAGTGGCTGACGTAGCCAGCAGCCTCTCCAGCGTGTTGTTCTGACGTTCTTTGACTATCGATTCTGCCGCGACAGCCGCCGCAAAGAAGACAAACATCACCAGGTAGCCGGGGACGACGAAGTTGGCCGGGTTCTCCGCCTCCACCTCGCCGATACTGTCTATACTGTATGTTATATAAGCCGGCCCCGCCGCGGACATTCCCTGCCCGGTAAACTCCCTGGTTAATTTACTGATTATGGCTTCGATTTCTCCCGCCGTAGCGCCGCTCTTCGCTAAAAGTTCAGCGGCAGCGCTGATGATTACCTTGTTCGTGCTTATCTCCGACACTATTCCCGAGGCTACGCCGTTTAGGACTGCCCTGGTATTTACCGCAGCGGCATCAGCGTATATCAGCAACTCCGTCCGGGAGCCTGTCATCAGCGCCTGCGTGAAATCAGTCGGGAAAGTCAGGAACCCCTCCAGGTCGCCGTCCTCCACAGCCATACGCGCGGCATTATAGTTCCTTTCCCATACAAAGACAGGGTCACCCGGTCCCAACAACGCTTCGTCCTTGGTTTCCAATGAACTTAATATCTGGTGGCTGACAGCCCCGGCCGGCTCCAGCGTCGCCAGGTGTATCCTTATTCTTACATCTTCTCCCTCTATCCCCTGCATGAGGGAGTTGAATAAAAAGATGAACAGGAAGGGGAATATGATGAAAAAGAACAGGGAAGCACGGTCCCTGGTGAAAATTTTGAGGTCCTTCAGGGCTATAAACCATATGTGCCGTAAGTTCTTCATGTCTTTATTTACTCCCCGGTACCGCCCTGAAAATCATCCGGCTGATTATCAGGCCGACCACCGCCACCCCTACCAGCACCACCAGCTGCGGCCACGTCTCGCCCAGCGAGCCTCCCTGGCTGATTACCGTCTTATAAGCCTCGTTGGCGTAGGTATTAATGGAAACCGTACCGATGGTCGCCAGCACCGACCCCTCTGTCACCTCAAAGAACGTCCCTCCCATCATCACCATGAACATGGTTACCACCACGGCAATCCAGTTCGCCGCTTCCTCCGTCCGTGAGACGGAGGCTATTATCATCCCCAGCGCAGCGGCCGCCGAAGCGAAGATAATGGAAATCACCAGCGACGCCAGGAAGGACAGCGGGGTAAACATCTGGAAAACAGCGTAGGACAGCGCCAGCAGGATAAATGTCTGTATGAAACCCCTGGCTACGGTCGAAAGGAACTTGCCGAAAAACAGCTCCCCGACGTTCAGCCTGGTGGTCAATAAGCGCTCCAGCGTGCCCCGCCGCCGCTCCTCGACGATTGTCCTCGCCATCATCGACAGCGAGAAGAGAACGTACATCGTGACGATGCCGGGCAGGTACTGATTGATGAAGTCGGGACTCCCGCCGATTACTTCCTCGTCAACACCGAGAGCCGGCTGCTGCCTTTCCGCGGCGAGGAGGTTCCGTACGGTGACCCCGATGGTGTCCTCTGATATCCCCCTGCCTTCCAGCTCGGCTTTCACCCGGCTGCTTACCTGGAACTCCTGGTTAATCTGTCCCGCCACACCCTGTATCATGCTGGAGAGTATCTGCCCCTCCTGCCCCCCGTTGCCCCGCTGCTTGAAAACCAGTTCCGCCTGAGCGCCGGATGCCAGCGTCGCCGAGAAGTCCGGAGGTATGAACAGGACCATCTTCAGGTCAGACCTGTCGAGCTTGGTATCGGCTTCCTCAGCGGTAATCAGGTCGACACTGATGCCGTCGATGGAATCAACCCCTTCGATGAGTCGTTCGGCATAAATACCCCGGTCTTCATCCACTATAGAAGCGGTGGCGGTAAATAACGTCTGGCCCCCGAACGCCCCGTACATCAGGGCGAAGGTAAGAATCGGCAGCAGCAGAGCGAAAGCCAGGTCGCCCTTATCCCGCAAATAAAGGCGGACCTCGTTCAGGGTTATATATAATGCCCTTTTCATATACCCGGTTAATCGCGCAGACTGCGTCCGGTCAAATTCAGGAAAACGTCTTCCAGCGTCACCTTATCCGGCGACCCTATTTTCGATTTCAGGTTACGGGGCGTGTCCATGGCGATTATCTGCCCGCCGTCCATCACGGCGATTCTCTGGCAGAGGCGGTCGGCTTCTTCCATGTAGTGGGTCGTGTAAAGGATGGTCATGCCCTTTTCCTGAAGTCCCAGGATATTTTCGTAGATATTGTTGCGGGACTGCGGATCGATGCCTACCGTCGGCTCGTCGAGAAAGAGAAGCTGGGGATTGCCCATCAAAGCTATCGCCAGGTTGATACGCCGCTTCATCCCCCCGGAGTACTTGGCGATTTTCCCCCTTGCCCTTTCCTGCAGTCCCATCAATTTTAAGTTAGCAAGTGCCTGTTCTTTAGCCGCTTTGCCGTCAAGTCCCGCCATCCTGCCGAAGAATACCATATTGTCCAGCGCCGAAAGGTCTTCGTAAAGAGCCAGGTCCTGCGGGCATACGCCGATAAGGCTGCGTACGGCTTCCGCCTCGCGCTTGACGGAATGTCCGCCTATAGTGACTTCGCCGCTATCGGCTTCCAGGACGGTGGACAACATGCGTATCGTCGTTGTCTTGCCGGCCCCGTTGGGACCCAGCAGTCCGAATATCTCTCCCCTGGAGATAGAGAAGGAGACACCGTTAACCGCCTTGAAGTCCTTGAAGCTCTTATGAAGGTCTTTAACGACCACATATTCCTCAGCCATGACCTTGCCTCCCATTTCCCTTACTATAAAACAGAAAAGCTTTGACAATTATATACCTAGCATTACTAGGTTTTCAATTAACTATCAACTATAAAATGTTACTTCCCCTGATTAAAAAAGGAGCCTCCGCTGAAGCGGAGGCTCCGTACATGGTTTTTTACCTTCAGGTTCTAGGGGTAGAGCACCTCAGCCACATCGTCCAGACCGAGCTCCATCAATGTTTCTTTACTCGGTTTACCCGTTTTGGTGTCCCAGCCCATGGCTTCGTAATACTCTCTAGTGAGTTCGGCTTCGTCTATTGTCGCGCCGGCTCGCGGTCCCACCTTTTTCGGCGGTTTGCCCAGCATCCTGTCGGGATATTTCCACGGTGTTTTTATGCCCTCGCGAACGTTGAAAGCCTGCTTCATCGTATCGACACGCCAGCCGGTCTTGACGAGTTCCTCCTTGTTGATATCCCATCCGGTAACGTTCTTGAAACCCTCGAGCAATTCGTCCAGATGGTTGTAACCGTCGCCGATGACTATCATGCAGATACCCGCGGCGTTATAGGCGTTGGTGATGTTAGCGCCTACTTTGTGCGGTGCACCTCGTCCCTTCAGGGAAGCAAAGTCGTATTCGGGTAGTATGCCTGCCGGCAGCGGTCCCTCGCCACCCTGGGTATGCCGGGCCGGTGTAGGTTCGCCGGCATAGCCGATGGCGAAGTTATAGCCACCTCGCGAGTCGTGGGCGGGGACTTCCTGCCCGCCGATGTGAATGGCGTACTTCTCCGAGCCTTTGCCGATTTTCTCGGCGGCTTTCTTGACGCCGTCGGCGAGTATACCCCCAAAGCCCTCGCGCTTGGCGAGCTTTTCGGTCATGGCTACGATGGCTTTGGCATCGCCCCACTTCATCTCAATGCCGTCGGTATCCTGCTTGGTGATAATACCCTTTTCATAACATTCCAGAGCGAAAGCAATGCAGGCTCCCGCCGAAATCGTATCCACACCGTAGCGATTGCAGATATCATTGGCTTTGATAATAGAAGACAGGTCACTGTTCACGAGGTTGGTGCCGAACATCGCCAGCGTTTCATACTCCGGCTTATGGGCTCCGGCTTCGTATTTGAATGTACCCGTGCCGGCTTTCATAAGGCCGCCGCAGCCGATGGGGCAGTGCCAGCAGGCGTATTTCCTTTCCTGCTCTTTTTGGACAGCTTCCCCACCGATGTCTGCGAAATTCGGGATGTCAATAGTCGCCACGCCGTCCCAGTTTTTTGTGGGTGCGTCATCCCCTTCGGCGCTCATGTTAAAGAGACCTGATGTCCCGAAGCCGCCGATGAATTCCGAACGCGGGTTTTTATTGGCAATGTGCCTTTTACGCATTTCTCTGGTGGCAGCCTCATCAAAAACCGGGACTTTCTTGTTGCCTTTGATAGCAATCGCTTTAAGCTTCTTCGAGCCCATCACGGCACCCAGACCGGAACGCCCGGCTGCCCTGCCCTTGTTGTTCATTATCGCAGAGATAAGAGATAGCTTTTCTCCCGCCGGCCCGATGCAGGCAATTTCCGCGTCTTTACCGTGGGCCTCCCTGAGGACATCTTGCACGTCGAAGGTATCCTTGCCCCAGAGATGCCCGGCATCTTTGAATTCGACTTTACCGTTATCGATTAACACATAGACGGGTTTTTCCGAAATACCGGTAAAGAAAGCCGCATCGTAGCCGGCGAATTTCAGTTGAGGGCCGACATTTCCCCCGGAATTGGCGTCTCCCCAGCCTCCCGTCAGCGGCGACTTCCCCACCATAATGTACCGTGAACCGCCCATAACGTCCGTCCCGGTCAATATCCCGGTGACCATACCCAGTATTGCATCCGGTCCCAGCGGGTCGACGCCGGGTTTTTGCCTGGAGAAAAGAATCCTGGCGCCCAATCCGTAACCTCCCAGAAAATCCCGACCCGTTTTCTCGTCGAGAGTTTCCTCTTTGGTTTGCTGCTTGGTAAGGTCCACCCAGAGAATTTTCCCCATTAAGCCTCTTGCCATGTATAACCTCCTGTGATGCTTGTTTTGTATTATTTTACTAAAATCTAAGCTTACACTGCAATTTTATTAATTGTCAAATTGGTATTTCTTAGCCGGGTCAATTATGATTTCACCGTTTTTCAGCGTCTTCCCCGGCTTGTGTTATAATTACGAGACATACAAATCAAAAACAGGTTTATTTTGACCGAAAACAGTATTTATCACGCCCCCGCCCCGAAGCCCCGCCTCTTCTACGGTTATATCGTCGTTGCGGCTTCGTTTATCATTATGATTCTAGCCTGGGGTCTATACGTCGTTTTCGGCGTCTTTTTTAACCCTCTTCTGGCGGAATTCGGCTGGACCAGGGCCACCATCTCCGGCGCGTACTCATTGTCTACCATTCTCCAGGGTGTTTTGGGTATCCCCGTGGGCGGTCTCGTGGACAGATTCGGACCACGTATCGTGGTGACCGTTTGCGGCGTATTTCTGGGAGCGGGATATCTCCTGATGTCGCAGGTCAATTCAGTATGGCATATATACCTTTTTTACGGTGTAATCACAGGTATAGGCATGAGCGGACTGTGGGTTCCGCTGTTGTCCCCGATAAGCCGCTGGTTCGTCGCCAGAAGGAGCATGATGACCGGGATTGTCGTATCCGGTCTGACTATAGGCCAGTTGATAGGGCCCCTGATAATCAGCCGTCTTATAGTTGCGTACGACTGGCGTCTGACCTACATTATCACAGGCGGCGTTGCCCTATTTGTTATCGTGGTTGTTGCCCAGTTCTTAAGGCGTGACCCGGGCCAATCCGGACAGTCGTCCGCCGTTAACGGAGAAGACGCACGGATGACGCCTTCTCCGGTGGGTTACGATCTTAAGGAAGCGGTTCAAACCGTTCAGTTCTGGCTGGGCTTTATTATCCTGTTTTGTTTCGGGTACGGCGCTATGTCTATAACCGTTCATCTCGTGACCCATATCACCGGACTGGGTATTTCGGATGTCAGCGCCGCCGACGTACTGGCGGTAAACGGCGGCGTGGGCATTTTCGGCAACTTTATCGTGGGCGGTATTATCGGGGACCGTATCGGCAATAAGAAGGTATTTCTTATCGGTTTTGTCCTTATGGTCGCGTCTCTGGTATGGTTGCTGCCCTCCCGCGAGCTCTGGATGTTCCACCTGTTCGCCGTCATCCTGGGTATTGCGCTGGGCGGCATCGGTACGTCGGAATCGCCCCTGGTCGCCCGGCTTTTCGGGTTGAAGAACCACGGTCTGATCTACGCTGTCTTCGCTCTCGGTTTTACCATCGGAGGGGCGTTAGGTCCCTATATAACCGGCTATATACACGATGTCAACGGCAGCTATCATTATGCTTTCCTTGCCTGCATAGCCCTCATGGTTATCGGCTTTGTTTTAACGGTGCTATTAAAACCAACCGAAAAGGTGGGTACCGAGCTATAATCGGCGCAACCGTGTGTTTAACTTCCAAAAGTTCTGTTGACATCCGCGCAAAAAGGGGATTAACATAGCTTCAAGAGCCAGAGGAGGTTTACATGTCACCCGTACTGAAAGACAAGGTCGCCATCATCACCGGAGCCGGCCGCGGTCTAGGCAGGGAATTCGCCCTGAGATTTGCTAAGGAGGGCGCCCGACTGCTGCTGCCGGATATCAGCCTAGAACGGGCGCAGGAAACTGAAAAGGCAGTCAGGTCTATGGGCGGTGAAGCCCACGCCATGCTTACCGACATCTCCGAAGAAAAAGACACGCAAAAGATGGCGGACGAGGTCATCCGGCGCTACGGGCGCGTGGATATCCTGCTGAATAACGCCGCCTTATATTACGGCGTCGGACGCCGCGCCTGGGACGCCTGGACGGTGAAGGACTGGGACCGCCTGTTCGAGGTGAATGTCCGGGGGACGTACCTATGCTGCAAGGCTATCGGGCCCCTCATGGAAAAGCAGGGCAGCGGTAAAATCATCAATATAGCCTCGGACGTTTTCCGGGTGCCCGGGGCGGTCAACCTGCTGGCTTACGCCTGCAGCAAAGCGGCCGTGTACGCGCTGACGCAGGCGCTCGCCCGCGCCCTGGGTCCCTCCGGCGTCAACGTCAACAGCATTGGCCCGGGGTTTACGGCTACCGAAGCCAGCCTGGGACAGGACGGCAATAAGGCGGCTTTCGACGCCACCATCGAGATACAGGCCATTAAGCGCCGCGAGGAACCCGCCGACCTGCCCGGCACGGCGGTATTTCTGGCGTCGGCGGACTCGGATTTCATCACCGGCCAGTACATCGTCGTTAACGGCGGCAGCACCATGGCGTGAATACAAATCAAAGCTGAGAGCTTTTTTACGGGAAACAATTCGAAGCTGGTTAGCTTTGAATTGTTTTTAGAGTTATGTTAAATAATCCGCGAAATCCGTAAGTTTTCCGGGAAAACGGTTAGAACGAGAGGAGGTCCTTCCATGTATAAAGGCGGTTACACGGGTAAGATATTGAGAGTGGATTTAAACACCAAAACGTATAAAGAGGAGCCCGTCCCCGACGAACTCGTCAGGAACTATCTGGGCGGCGCGGGTTTCGCCATCAAGTACCTTTATGACGAACTGAAACCAGGCACTCCGGCTTTGGGCAGGGACAATAAACTTATCTTCGCCGTCGGTCCCCTGACCGCCA
>Ga0209635_10000059_pt1 | contig 60322 bp, 82 predicted proteins | sample DeeMarSWOR230_32_FD_187463 | JGI IMG/M metagenome (GOLD analysis project Ga0209635, IMG submission 187463) | Marine sediment microbial communities from White Oak River estuary, North Carolina - WOR-2-30_32 (SPAdes) (version 2) | ecosystem: Environmental > Aquatic > Marine > Intertidal zone >...
GTCCATAAACGCCTGCTACGACCTCCGTATCACCAAACCTAACCTGAGCCGAACCATTGGCACTTGGGATAACCCCAACTTTCATTTCAACCTTCCTTATATCTTCTGGCTTTCTTCCATCTAGTCTTTTACCTTTTAAGATCAATTTTTCTTCCGTTTTCATCCCCATTTCAATCACTCAATAATTTTGAAATCTCATCAGTCAAACCGATAATGTGAGATTTTTCATCTATCATTTTAATCGCTTTAATTGCTTTTTCAATGTTTTCTCCAGATATCCAAACAATTCCATTTTGACCGACTCTTATGATAGTCTTTGTCTTTTCTTTGATAGTGTTGATCATACTACCAGCCTTTCCGATTAACCTCGGAACTTTACTGGGCGTTATTTTGATTGTAACACCGCCCTTCAACTTTCTTGCTATAGGGGTATTCATACTCAACTGCACATCACTACGCCTTACATCTGAAACTTGAGCATAAATAATATCATCGACATCATAGTATCTCGAAATATCTGTTCTTTTCAAATCGACAAACTCATCCACAGCCTCTGAAAGAGAAAGAAAAGCTGTCCAAGGAGAATTTATATCCACGGTCCAACCAACTTTTTCAACTCCTGTAACGAAACCTATTACCTTATCCTCTCTTTTTGGAACATAAACACCAGATAGAGGAACGACTGAGAGATAGTCATCACTCTTCTTCGGAATTCCAAGGAATTTCGATATTATCTTATCATCTTCAACAAAAGTTCCATGGCTAGCTCTGGCTTCTTTCACATCCCCCAATACTTCGCCCGGAACAACGATTTCCCTCACTTCAACCATCATAAATCAACTCTTTTTACAACTTCAGATTTAAAGTTACCTTTGGTAACATCGCCAATCGTCTTAAACAGGTCATCTTGAGCACCAACTGGTATTTCAACAGTCAATTGCAACGACCCATCATTCAACCACTGTTCTTCGAATCTACCAATAGTTCTCTTCAGAACTGAGTATGTTCTCCCAGTGAATTGCGGTGGGATCGTGATTCTCAAGATAACCTTTTGGAATTTAATGGGTAGTAAAGTTTTTATAGCTTCCACTATTTTGTTGACTTGTAGATCCGCTTCTATGAAGGGGTCGACATGTACACCCGCCCTTTCCATCGCATTCAATATTCTTTGGGGTGGATGTGGTGTGTTGGTTTGAGGGTTTATTCCTCTCTTTGAAATTATATCAGCGATTTCTTTCGTTTTGTTTTCAACGAACTCTCTTTTCTGGTCTGTAGTAAATTGTAATTCCCCCTCAAGCATAATCTTTCTTGCTATCTTGTAAATATCATTCGTTCCAAAATTCTGTTGGAGCTCAGTTTCTGAGATGGCATCACCTCTTCTCACATCATGATATATCCCAGGATAGGCCAGAATTTCATCGAGGTTTATCTCCTTACCGTTCTTAAGTTCTAAGGCCTTGTCAGGATCGACCAGAACCTCAAACTTTTTCCCACCTATCTTCAATCTGCTAACTACGGCTTTATCAACATCAACCATAATAAATTCACAGGAGTTTTCTAATTTGCCCCTCTGTTAATCTGTGAAACTTCTTATCCCTCTTCCTTATTATCGCGATCTCCAATGCTTTTGCTAAGTCAGAAACTTTCTCAACTTTTTTTATTACGTTGATTAAAAGCTTTAAAGCAGCCTTTTCTTCCATATCTTCTTTGTGTTTATCCCGGAACATCTTATTTGCGAGAGTTGCTCCTCTTCCTATGGCATAAGCTTTCCATTCGTATAGCATCCCAGACGGATCAGCTTCTATCAGGTGAGAACCTGTTGAATCTACACCACCAACTAGAAATGATACACCAAAAGGTCTTAAACCAGCATAGAGTGTGGACAGTTGCATTCTGTTTCCCAAAGCTTTAGCCAAAGACCAGACATCTATTGCTTCTTCATAAGTTATTCTGTTTACTTGGGCTCTAATCATTAGCTGATTGACTAGAACTCTTGCATCTGCCAATAATCCAGCAGCAACAGCACCAATATGTTCATCAACTTTAAACAATTTTTCTATCGTGTTTGGAACTATCAACTTCATGATCTGTTTCACTGTTCCAAGTATGATGCCATCCTTGAAAACAAAACCAATTGAAGTGGTTCCTTTCTTTACAGCTTCTTTTGCATATTCAACTTGGAACAAGCGCCCATCTGGTGAGAAAACAGCTATAGTCCTATCATAACCCATGTATTCTGGTAATATAGCAGGCATGTTTTCACCTCATAAATTCCTCTCTAATACTCTTTATCGTTCCCGAAATTTTTAATATTTTAAACGTTACTCTGTTATCTCCCAATCTATCGATCAAACCCAAACTGGCTATAACTTCTTGAACTGATTTATGATTACATCTTAAAATACCTATCTGTCTTTTTTGGTTCCAACAATCCTTCAATAACCAGATAGAGGTCTTAGAAACACCATATTCACCCAAAAAATCTAAAACCGTATTCCAGATTGCAGATTCTAAATCTGAGTAAGTGAACTCCTCTCCTTTCTCTGAAATGACTTGAAATAATATGTATCTGGGTTTTTTTCTGAGCGTGGGCATGAGTATCTTCAGTTTTTTCATTTTACAATTTTCACCCCCGGTCTGACCCATTCTTTACTTTTTCTTTCTTTAATCATCCTGATTATACTTTCAGGAACTTCTGATAAGGCTTTCTTACTTTCGTTCAATTCCAAGCCCAACATAAATCCCATTGACATTAGAATCTTAGGATCTTTCAACTGCCAATGTGATACCGCTCCTGAACAGATGATCATAGGAGCTTTAAATTTTTTACAAAGTTTTATGTTTTTTGCTATGTTTTGTATGACATGCGATCTTGTGCCTTTAGATGATTGAAGGATTTCCCTAAAGTTTATCTCAATAGCAACATCATTCCTAGCAGCTAACTTTGCCATTATATGATTAAAACCAGAGTCTTTTCTCTTTAGTTCAGGATGGGTTAAAATATCAACTTCTTTTGTTTGGACAGCTTTTCTGTTCAAGTACAAATCTGAGCCTCTTACTAATAAGATATCGTAATCTTTTCTAATCTTCACCAACTTTTTCAACTCTTCTGATCCTTTTGCTTCAAAACCGATGAATATGTCTAAATCAAATTTTTCAGAAATTTCAGAGACGGTCTTCCTTAAGTTTTTTATCCTATTAAGATTCTTAAAATGCTCAGCAAAACATATTCCTTTGAAACCCAGTAACTTAGCTCTTCTCACAATATCTTCAATTGAACTTTCTCCTTCTGAAAATTCTGAGGTTATATGTAAATCGTAAAAGTTCATGTTATCCAAACTAAGATTAGAATTTAAAATAATTATCTTCTCGTTTTTTTGCCACTTGGTGTTAATCCTCTCAGTGCTCTTTTTCTATGTTGTTTTTTGGTCACCCATTTAATGTTCTTATCTTTTTTAATAACAGGATTATTAGTATCAACCATAATTACTTCAAACCATTTATACCTTCCATCTTCACCGGCTTGATAACTACCGAGAACTTCTAAGTTAGGGTATTTTTTCTGAACTCTTTCTTCTAAAATCCATTGTAATGATTTTTTGGGTGTGTATTTCACCAGTCCAGCTTTTGATGGCTTCCTCCCTCTCTTCCTATACAATGGTCTTCTTCTACCGCCCCTTTCAATTCTACCCCTTATGATAATAAAACCTTCTTTTGTTTTATAACCTAGAGCTCTGGCTCTGTCCAATTTGGTCGGTCTATCTATCTTCTTGAATCTTGGTTCTTTTCTCCACTTCATTAATCTTTCCTTGACTAAATCTTTCATCTCAAGTTTAGGTTTCTTCCATGTCTTTCTAATTCGTTGATACAAACCCTTTGTCATGAAAACACCGATATATACTTAAACACATACTACGCTAAATTTAAATATATTCTATTAAAAAATGAGAATAGGTGATGAAAATATGCATCCATTGGCCAAACTTTTGATCGGAATTATACTATTGATAGTACCACTCGGTCTGTATGCATATGAGTTCATGTACGGAGCACAATTTTCGATATTGGGCGTTAATTTGAATCTTCTAAGAGCTCTATGGACAGTGCTGCAGGGAATGATTCCACCATTCCTAATAGTGATAGGTCTTTTCATTATCTGGCTTGAACTAGACGAGTGGAGAATCGAGAAGGAACTTAAGGCCGAAGAGAAGAAAGCAAAAAAGAAGAAAAAGTAATTTTTTCAGTTTTTTTACTTCTAATGAATAATCTTTATTGGTTATATGGGAGTACAGATATCTAGTATTATCCCAAAGAAGGAAATAGAACTTAAAGATCTTGCTGGAAAAAAGATAGCTATAGATGCATACAACATTCTTTTTCAATTCCTATCCATAATAAGACAGAGGGATACTGGGGAGCCTTTGCGCGATAGTAAGGGAAGGATAACTTCATATCTTTCTGGTATTTTTTACAGGACGATAAAACTGATGGATGCTGGTATCAAACCTATGTACGTTTACGACGGTGAACCACCAGAATTCAAGAAAAAAACCATAGAAGAAAGAGAAGCCGCAAGAGAAGAAGCTAGGAAAAAATGGAAACAAGCAGTGAAAGAAGGTAGAAAAGAAGATATCATGGTCTATGCACAAGGGGCCTTGAGGATAACTGATGAGATGATGGAAGAAAGTAAGAAAATCTTGGATGCAATGGGCATTCCATGGATACAAGCTCCATCAGAAGGCGAAGCACAATGTGCATTTATATGTAAGCAAGGAGATGCAGATTATTCTGGCTCTCAAGATTACGATACCTTACTATTTTCATGTCCCCGTTTAGTAAGGAACTTATCGATAACTGGGAGAAGAAAATTACCAAGACAAGAATCTTACATCGAGATAAAACCAGAGATAATAGAATTGGAAGAAGTTCTATCCAGTTTGAAAATAACAAGAGAACAATTGGTAATCATGGGTATTCTAGTTGGTACGGATTATAACCCTCAAGGCATCAAAGGCGTAGGTCCTAAAACCGCTTTAAAGATTATCAAGGAAAACAAGACTTTAGATAAAGTATTGAATAAAGTTGAATGGACTTTCGATCTGGACCCACATAAGATTTACGAATTCTTCTTAACCCCCCCACTCACTAAAAAGTATGATATTGAGTGGAAGGAACCTAAACCAGATAAATTAATAGAATTGATGGTCGAAGAACATGATTTCTCTAGAGAGAGAATCGAAAATGCGTTGAACCGATTATTAGAACTTAAAAGAGAAGGAACTCAGTTAAGTCTTGAGGACTGGTTTAAAAATAAAAAATAAAAACACACACCATAAACATTTATTTTTTAACTATTATTTGTGAATCAGATTCTTTCTTGACTAATTTTTTTAAGAAATTTAAAATCCTCAATTGTTTGTGTTCTGTAATTATCCTTTCTGCCGTATCCCAAGTGTGTCTTACGAATATAGGTAATCTACCACCATCTCGTTCTGCGAGTTTGTTTAGAAATTCTATCGTTCTGATATCATGACTGTAACCGACACCAAAATCATGACCTACTTTATTTTTCAACTCTTCAATGTTTGCATCCCTATCAACCTTTGCTATTATTGAAGCCGCAGAAACAACTGGATAATTTATATCTGCATAATTTTCACAGACTAGTTCAATATTTTTGTTATTCAATTTAGACCATAAATAGTCTCTAAATTTATTCGTATTGTAACCAGGAGAATCTATTATTGCTTTATCTGCTTCGAGTAAGTTTATGATTTCTGCCATTTTTATGGCTTCTATCTGGTTAAGATTAATACCTCTCCTCCTGTTGGCATCAATCTTACAGGCAGGAACTCGAAGTACTACTATGTGAGTAGCTATTTTTTCAATTTTAGGGGCGAGTTCTTCTCTTTTTTTTGGTGTCAATTGCTTAGAGTCCTTCACTCTAATTTTTTTTAATTTTTTTTCATCTTTTTGATCGATTACCAATCCACAGATGACTAAAGGACCTATTACTGAGCCGCGACCAGCTTCATCAATGCCTAGTATTCTAATTAAAACCACCACTTCCTTTCTTTTTCAATGTGTTTTCCTATGATGGGAATTTTTTCTCCACATTCAGGACATTTTTTATCTTTTTTGAGATTAAAAGATTGAACATCAAAACCAAGCCTCTTTATTAACAATTTTTTGCAACTAGGACAATAAGTGTTCTCTAACTTATGACCAAGAACATTACCTACATATATAAATTTCAATTCCTCTTCCTTTCCGATCTTGAACGCTTTTTCCATAGTCTTGACTGGTGTTGGTGGTTTAGTGAATTTATAACAGGGATAATATCTAGAAATGTGCCAGGGTGTATCATCTCCAACGTCATCGTGAATTCTTTTCGCGATTTGCCTTAAACATTCTTTACTGTCGTTAACACCAGGAATTACGAGAGTTGTCAATTCAACCCACGATTTTCCCCCCTTCACTTCTATTATATTCTGCCAAACAAATTCCATATCGGCGTTACAGTATTTTTTAACGACTTCTTTATCACCTTTAACATCTATATTGAAGGCGTCACAACCTGCTTTAAGCAAAAGACTCAAAGCTTCAGGAGTGAAATAGCCATTCGTGATACAAGTATTGTACAGACCTTCTTTTTTCGTTAGTTTGAATACATCAATTGAAAATTCCAAGAAAGTTGTTGGCTCAGAGAAACTCATGCTTGTACCCTGACATAAATTTTCTATTGTTTTATCAACGACTTCTTTTGGTGAAAGAATAATAGATTTTTTTGGTTCTGGTATAACTTTGGATATATCAAAATTCTGACACCAAGGACATGTGAAAGTACACGACCAACTTCCTACAGTCAAACAATCACTTCCAGGCCAGAAATGAAATAAAGGTTTTTTCTCTACCGGATTAACGTTTATCGATGATATGAGACCGTACTCTAGACTGTATAATTTACCGTTTCTATTTTCTCTCGTTTTACAAAAACCGAGTTTATTTGGAGAGATAATACAACGTCTGTTACATGTGTTGCATTTTACTTTTTTATTAGTCAGTTTATCGTATAGAAACGCCTCTTTTACGTGTTTTTCAAGGACTTGCATATTATCGCATTATATTACTCTTCTTAAATTAAGTATTAATTATGTTAAGCCTTGGACAGATTAGGAAAAGAATTCAACAGGGAGAAAATATAGAAAAAATTGTAGAAGAACTAGACTGGAAAGAATTTGAAGGATTGGTCATGAAAATTCTAGAGGAACACAACTTCTTACCTCATCATAACTTCAGGTTTAAAACGAACAGATTCTATGAAATAGACGTTCTCGGTGTTAAAGAAAACTTAGTCCTGGCAATAGATTGTAAAAAATGGGGAAGAGGGAGATACAAAAAATTTGGATTAAAAGATGCTGTAACAAAACAGAAAGAACGTATCAGACAACTGAAAAAAATGTTGAAAAAGAATATATTAACTCAAGAAATACTGAATTTACCAGAAAAAATAAAAACTATCCCACTAATCGTAAGCTGGTTTGAGGAAGATCTAGTAGAACATGAAAACGTATTAATCGTTCCAATCTGGAAATTAAATAAGTTTTTACTCAACTTTAGTGAGTACATTTAAATAGTCCTATATAAATATTTTTGAAAGGAATTATTATCCATCAGGAGGGGGAGAATGACGGCTTTCAGCATCAAGATTGAGAATATTGTGGCTTCTGCTTCTCTGGGTATTAGGATACCATTGGAAAAAATAGTTGAACACCTAGAAGGAACAGAATACGAACCAGAACAATTCCCAGGTCTAGTATACAGAATGAAGGACCCTAAGGCTGCCGCACTAATATTCTCATCTGGTAAGATAGTCTGTACCGGTGCGAGGAGTGTCGCAGATGTTAGGAAAGTGGTGAAGAAAGTAGTGGAAATGATTAAGACTGCAAAGATAGGCGAACCGAAAACTTATCCAATTCAAATTGAAAACATAGTCGCTTCCGCAAAACTAGAAGCTAGGTTGAACTTAGATAAAATAGCATTCGAACTTGAGAACTCGGAATACGAACCAGAACAATTCCCAGGTCTAGTATACAGAATGAAGAGCCCCAAAGCAGCTTTCTTACTCTTCAGTTCTGGTAAGGTTGTTTGTACTGGCGTAAGGAAAGTTGAGGATATAGAATCTGCTGTTAAAGATTTATCCAAAAAGTTAAAAAGTATTGGTGCCCTTAAGAAATAGGGGTACATGAAAAAAGAAGAAATAATAGATAAGTTTTCAGAATTCTTGAGAGATAACTATTATAAAGAATTGGCTTCTGCTGTTACTCAAGGTAAAAAATATCTTGAAGTTGATTTTTCTTTAGTCGATAAGTTCGGCCCTGAACTTGCTGATGCCATCCTAGATAAACCAGAAGAAACTTTAAGAATACTGGATGAAGCTGTAGAGCAGATAGATTTACCTGTGAAAGGAAAACTCTACATAAGGTTTCTGAACATACCTGAAACAAATAAAATAAGGATCAGGAACATTCGAGCAGAACATATCGGAAAACTACTCTGTGTGGACGGAATCGTTAAAAGAGCATCTGAAGTCAGACCAGAAATCGCTGAAATAGAATTCGAATGTCCTGATTGTGGAAAGTTAATAACGGTAATACAGACTGAACAAGACAAGATGATAAGAACACCCATTAGATGCAGTTGTGGTTGTAGAAGAGGGTTCAGACAAACCAATCAGAGATTGTATGATGCCAGATGGATTACAATCGAAGAACCCTTCGAAATCACGACAGGAGAAAGACCATCAGAGATAATGGTTTATTTGAAAGAGGATCTAACTTCACCAAAGATACGAAACAAAACAGATCCTGGGAACAGGATAAAAATTATTGGAGTACTAAAAGAAGTACCGAGGAGAACTGTCAGAGGTAGAAAGACAAGACAAATGGAAATACTACTCGATGCTAACAACATAGAAGCTGTGGAGGTAGAGTGGGAAGAGATTATGATAGATCCAGAAGACAAGAAAAAAATTGTAAAATTGGCTAAAGACCCTCATGTTTATGAAAAATTAGTTGCATCACTTGCTCCTACGATGTATGGTATGGATGATGTAAAATTGGCAGTAATCCTACAACTTTTTGGTGGGGAACCCAAAATTTTAAAGGATAGAACTAGGATTAGAGGCAATATTCATATATTATTGGTTGGTGATCCTGCTTCAGGAAAGAGTCAGCTTATGCAACTCACTTCTAGATTGATTCCTCGTGGAAAGTATGTCTCAGGTAGGGGTGTAACAGGAGCGGGTTTAACTGCAACTGTTGTCAGGGACGAACAATTCCTTGGGGGATGGGTCCTGGAGGCAGGGGCATTAGTTATGAGTAATCGAAGTGTCTGTGCTATTGACGAGTTTTCACAAGTAGCTGTACAAGATCAAGTTGCTCTACAGGAAGCCATGTCTTTAGGAACCATATCTATAGCAAAAGCATCGATTGTTGCAACACTACCTGCACAAACTGCGATATTGGCAGGAGGTAATCCCAAACTTGGAAGATTCGATCCTTATATACCAATAAGAGAACAAGTTAACATCAACGAAGTCTTACTAAGTAGGTTTGATCTCAGGTTTGCATTGAGAGATGTTCCAAATCCCGAAGTAGATGCAAAGGTAGCTGATCACATTCTGAAGATGAGACATTTTAAGGAGGAAGAAGCAAAACCCACCATAGAACCTGAATTACTCAGGAAGTATGTCGCTTATATTAGGAGTCATGTTCATCCAAAGTTGACTGAAAAGGCTAGTGAAGTTATTAAAGATTTTTACTTAAAGATGAGATCAAAATCTGGTGGTGAAGCGCCAATTTCTATAACATTGAGACAGTATGAGGCCTTGATAAGATTAGCAGAAGCCTCTGCAAAGATTAGGTTGAGTGATAAGGTTACTGTAGATGATGCAGAAAGAGGGATAAGACTCATGAAAACTTCTTTGAGACAGTTTGGTTTCGAGCCTGAGACAGGCATGATAGATATAGATAGAGCAGAAGGAGCAATGACGAGTGCTCAAAGAAGTAAGATCAGGATTGTGTTAGATGTGATAGAAGAATTAACAAGAGTTATCGGAAAAACTGTTCCTGTGGATGAAATAACAAGAAGAGCTAAAGAAGAAGGAGTAGACGACGTAGATGATATCTTAAGAAGAATGAAAAACGAGGGACTAGTTTTCGAGCCAAAGTCTGGTTTCTTACAGAAAGCGTAGTTAATATATTAGTTTTTAATGTTCTAAATAAGAACCATGGAAACACTCAGACAGACTATGATTCGAGCCAAGATATCTGATGTAGTTAATGGAAAATTTGTTAAAAAGGAAGGTCTAGAACCGAGTTATGTTCTAACAAGTCTCGGGAAAAAAATTTCTAGGGTTAATTTACTCGGAACTGTGGTCGATAGATTTATGAGTGAAGATGGAAATTATTCTTCCATAACGATAGATGACGACTCTGATTCTATTAGGGTTAAGGCATTTAGAGAAAACACAAATATGTTCGATAACTTGGAGATAGGGGATCTGATCATGGTCATCGGTAAAGTAAGGGAATATACTGACGAAAATTACATCATCCCGGAGATAGTGAAGAAAATAGCAGATACTAATTACGAGATTTTACATAATTTGGAAGTTTTAAAACAACTGGTTCAACACAAGAAAATTCTGGAGAATATAAAGAAAGAAAAGTTTAGTGATGTAGAAAAATTAAAGAAACATGCAAAAGAGAAGTTTAAAATCGATGCAGACACCATCGAAGGCATAGTAGAGACCCTTTCTGTCGAAGAGGAAGAGAAAGATTATAAACCTCTTATTCTGGATATAATTGAAAGGTTAGATGATGGCAATGGCATAGAATTTAAAACACTCTTGGAACAATCAAAATTACCTGAGAATACATTTGAAGAAGTTATGAACGAGTTATTGTCAGAAGGCATCTGTTACGAACCCATGCCTGGAGTCTTGAAGAAGGTGTGATATGAAGACTTATAAGGAAATGTTGAAGGCAGCAGAAAAGAGAATATCCAGAGACGTTACTAAAATCAGTAGGTTAGAAATACCTTCTCCAAGAACGATAATTCAAGGGAACAGAACATTCATCACAAACTTCACTGAAATAGCCAACAGTATAAGGAGAAATCCTAAGCATCTTTCAAAATTTTTGTTCAGAGAATTGGCAAAACCAGGTAATATAGACGGAAACAGGTTGGTTCTTCAAGGAAAGGTTATCAGGAGTTTGGTTGAAAAGAAGATAGATAATTATGTTAAGGAATTTGTAAACTGTAAGGAATGCAATAAGCCAGATACAAATCTAGTAAAGGAAGACAGAATCATTTTTATGAAATGCGAGGCTTGTGGTGCAAAACACGCGGTAAGGCGTATTTAAGGCTTATAAAGATGAAATTCCTTATTTTTATAACAATCCAGGGGTGATTTTTTGACTGAAAATCCAAAAAAAACTGAAAAATTGCCATTCCCAACTGCGCCTATAGTCCGGTTGATGAAGGAACATCTCGATAAGGATAAACTAATCAAAAGAGAAGTAAAGGAAGGCATAAACAAGTGGCTTGGAGAAATGTGTGAAAAAGTGACGAAGAAGATGAACGAGAAACCATATACGACTGTTGACTTGCATACCTTCAAGGAAGCGATTCAAATCTACAATGATGTTGAAGAAATGGAAAAGGAAAAACAAAGAGTCGTTGCCAATCTAGAGAAAATAAAACAAGATTGTGACTCTTTGATAAGAGATTTGAGTAGAAAATTTAAGGTTTAAACTTCTTCTCTTTATTGTGAATGGATGTTTTGGTGCAAGGAATGTTCAATAAAAGGACAGTTCGTTGTTGCTATCTGCGATAAAAACTTATTGGGCAAGAAAATCGGAAAGAACCCTACGATTATCGTTAAAAAGAATTTTTATGGTGGAGAGGTTATTGACGATAAAAAAGCTTTGGACTTGATGGAAAGATCTAACATATGTAACTTAATCGGGAAGAATATCGTAGATATTGCTCTACGAAAAAAGTTTATTACGAAGGAAAATATTATGTTTATTGATGACATCCCTCACGCTCAATTTCTCAGGTAAAAAAGCCGAATTCTTCATTCTTACGACAGTTGTGATAGTCGGGGTTTTCTATTCCTTGAGCAAGTACATTAACCCATATGCCTTTGTAGATACGTCCAAAGCAGCGTCTGGGGGAGAAACTTTTTTCTTCGATAACGTGAAAGAAAAAGCCATAAAAACAGTTCAGATAAGCTCTTCAGATGAATTGAATTCTAATCTTAATGATTTTAAAAATTCTGTTGAAGATATGGCAATTGAAAGGGGATATAACTTGGAATTTTATTATTGGAATAAAACAGAACTGACTGGAAATTATGTCTATATAGATATGGTTTTAACTTCAGAGAAGTATACATTAAAAGGAAACTTCACTGCCGTAAACCCTTTATGAATGGTAAAAATTCTTCTCTTATTTTTTTAGTAGAACAATGCAAACTTTTTGAAAGTTCTAACAATTTGTCCTTTTCTTCCTTTCTTGAAAATTTAGTCCTTCCTAAAAATTTTATTTTATCTGGATACTGATATCTGGAGAATTTTCTGTACATCTCTTTTTTTGATACTGCCACACCACCGGTCATCAAATCGATCATGTATTTTTTGAATTTCCAATTTTGCCTGATTCTTATTCTCTGTCTGAAGAGGTCTGCTCTAGAGAGCATTTCGTATGCCTTGGCAATTTCTTCTGGTTTTTCATATTCGTTAACAATGTTCTGTTCTATCCACCAGAATATTTCATCAGGATCTTTATCCACACTTTGTATGGATAGTTTAGCTGCCAATGCAGTCTTCGTTTTGAAGATCATTTTCAGAGCATCAAATATACTTGTTTCCTTCTCTCGTTGCCCTAATTTTTCCAGATCACTCAATTTGATTTGTTTGCTTTCTCTTGCCAAACTCTCTAGATCGTTGATGGCTGAGCGCAAGTCACCATTCGATCTCTTTGCTATTTGTCTCAATACTTCTTTTTCACATCTCAATCCTTCTTCTTGGCAGATTAAATTTAGTCTGTTGACTAAAGACCAATAATAAACTTTTGTGAAAGGAATTAACAAACAGTAAGAACGAAGAGAACGCAGTTTTTGGTCGTAAGGATTGTTTGCTGTGAGAACTATTGGATACTGGGATTCTTTTATGATTTTTATCAATTCTCCTGTCCCCCCTCTATCCTCTCGTCCAGCTATCCCGTCGATTTCATCAATGAGGAATACCTTTCCTTTTCTGAACAGAGACTTTTGTTTTATTGACTGGCCTATTACTTCTTTTATCTGTGATGCAGTTCTGTAGTCACTCGCATTCAGTTCGATAATTTCTAGGTTTTTTTCTTTTCCTAATGCTTCTACTAAACATGTTTTGCCGACTCCAGCAGAACCGTGAAATAAGGCAACTTTTTTTCCTGGTTTCCATGCCTTAAACCAAGTTAGAAATTTTTCTACTGCTTTCTTCTGTCCTACAACTTCTGATGTTTTTTGAGGAGCATACTTTTCGGTCCAAGGCATAATTATCATTTTTTAGCGAATAACAAGAATTGAGCTAACAAAGCCTCGAGTTGAATTAAAGCAGAACCACCTTCAGTAATCCTAAAATCATATTCACCGGTCCTATCGATTAACTTAATCTTGTTTTCTTCTGAAATATTCAAATCATAAATCTGTCTGTGTATTTCTTTTATTATATCTTCTCCAGCCAAACCTTGCTTTAAAATCATGTCATGTAATTTTTCTCTGGCACTCTTGAATTCCCCTCTAAGAACTAAATTAAGCATATCTTTAACATCTTTTGGTTTCGCTCTGGATGCAACATCATAGACTATATCACCAGTTATTCTTTTGCCTAAGGACGCTGAAGCTTGAAGTAGATTTGCGATTCTTCTTAGATCACCTTCAGAAAGTTCAAATATAGCATTTATACCATCTTTATCGATTTTCAATTTTTCTCCTTTAACTATCCGGTCGATGTATTCTTTCATCTCGTCTTCAGAGAGTTGTTTGAACCTAAAAACAGCAGTTCTGCTTTGAATAGGATCTATGATTTTAGATGAGTAATTACAGATCAGGATGAAACGTGCAGTCCTGGTAAAATTCTCCATTGTTCTCCTCAAGGCCTGTTGGGCATCTGGTGTTAAAGCATCGGCTTCATCCAAGATTATCAGTTTGAATTGAATGTTGCTTATCGATTTTGTTCTGGCAAAATCCTTTATCTTACCCCTTACAATGTTTATCCCTCTTTCATCGCTCGCATTCAACTCTAAGACATTAGCTCTCCAATTTTTTCCATAGAGATCGTTTGCCAAAGCTAGAGCAGAAGCTGTCTTTCCTATACCAGCTCTACCTGCAAAAAGACAATGAGGAATGTTCTTTTCTTTCACGAACGCTTTCAGTCTTGAAACAACATGCTTCTGGTTGATTATAATTTTTAATGATTTAGGACGGTATTTTTCGGCCCAAACCTCGAATTCTACCATTTTATCACGATATTATCTTTAAGTTTTACATTAATTTATAAATGAAAAGTTTTTGTGATTATATGAAGATTTCTATATCTGGGACACCTTGTACTGGTAAAACTGAGGTTTCTAAACTATTATCGAAAAAGCTGAATTACAAGTTGATACAAGTAAACGAACTTGCAGAAAAACTCAACGCCTTCAGAGGATACGATAAAAAAAGAGAATGTAAAATCCTTGACATGGAAAAACTGGAAAAAGAAATCAAGAAAATTAAAGGCAATATTATCATAGAAGGTCATGCTTCTCACCTGTTTCCTGCTGATTTAGTCATCATCTTAAGATGTAACCCAGAAATATTGAAGAAAAGACTGGAGAAAAGATACCCTTCTAATCATTCAAAAGTTCAGGAAAACTTGGAAGCAGAGATACTAGGAGTGATAACTTCTGAGGCTGTTATGAACAATAAGAAAGTTTATGAGATAGATACTTCTGATAAGATTGTGGAAGAATCTGTTGATGATGTTTTGAAGATGTTGGAAGGAAAGACTGATGATTTCAAAATTGGGAAAATTGACTGGTTGGAAGAGTATTATGGCTGGATTAAATTAAAGTGAATCAGATAGATTTTTATTCTAAATAAGGATAAATTTCTTAGTTTTAAGTCTTAATTATGAACAAAAAATTGTTGGATATTTGTATTCTAATTTTAGCGATATTCGTCATGGCTGGTCTTTCTTTGTACATTAAAGTTAATAAAAAATACCCAACGACTACTGGTGAATATGAAATTAGTACTGGTATAGCTACATACGATATAAATTGTGTTAATCCTGGGAATGCATTCGATTATATTAGAGTCTCGGACAAGTCGTTTAATACAGAATTATATTTTAACAGTAATTGTACTTCACGACTCATAGTTGTGATATGGACGGATAGTAAAATAATAAATTCACATCTTATTGACTCAGATGATAATACCTTTCTTATAAAATCTAACCAAACCTCTGATAATCAATATCGGTTTTGGTTTAATGCTACATATAATGAAGAAGACACACAACTACATTCTGTAAAAATATTCACTAAAACTGAAAATCTGTTTTCAAATAGATACAGAGTTCATTTGTCTAATGGTAACTTATCAGAAGTTTCTTTTTATTATAATGAATGGGATTATTTTTGTGAATCAGATTGTTTCTTAGTTTTTTCTTCTATAAAATCTAATAAACCGATGGGAAGAGATGATTCGGAAAAATTCAAAATGTTTGAACCAGATGAAAATACCCTTCTTGTGGGATTCTATCCATCAAAAACTCTGTGGTTTCTTGGTGAATTTATATGTTTTTCAGTAACTGCAGGGCTAGTTTTAAAGTTGGTACCAGGCGTAAGTTATTCAAGAAAAAAACAAAAACCAGAAACCTTCAAATAACCCAAAATCAAATAACCTCAACCAAACAGGATTTTATTGCCTCATAACCTCTACCTTCCAAGAGTAATCTATGGCCAGGTAAGACTGATAAAGATGTATCAGCTTCAGGAGCGCCTAAGAATATCGACGGAATATAATCGATGAACATCTCTGTCACAGCCACAGAAACAACCAAAACAGCTAGATAGTATGGAGAAGGAAGTAAGAATGATAAGGACATGATGATAGGTATAGTAGTGTTAACATGGATTCCTGGAGTGAGTCCAGCAAAAACACCGATTCCTATTCCAACGAATATTAGTAAGAGACTTTCTAGTATCATTCAATCACTTAGAATTTTTACGTCATCCTTTCTTCTCGGAACAATCTGTAATTGTCCTTGGTATTCATCGACCAGCCCAGAAACTGAAATCTCTGCCCCCACATAAAAATCTTCTTCTGTCAAGCCAACCTCTTTTAAAGTGTTCAAATAACCAGCAAACAAAGGAACTGTTATCTTTGTATCATCATCAGAAATAGTTAAGAACAAATGTCCAGCATCATGAGTTCTTCTGTAAACTATTTCTCCTTTAGTTGAAACTGATCTTCCAACCAACTCAGGAGTTATGTATTTTAATTCTATTTGTTTAGGTTCAAGGTTTATTGCTGCGATATAGATTAAAACCAAACCGATAACAGAAGTAAGAAGAGAAATTAAAACCAAAATATTTTTTTGCATAATAAAAAAATCAAATCGTAGTCTTAAATTTATTAGAAAGTCTATTTTCTGATTTTTCTCTGTTCATCACAACTCTACTCTCCAGAAAATTACTAATAAATATAATGTATAGATATTAAAGTGTTTAAAATGAAAAATAAAAAAGTTTGGCCTGTAGCAAAAGGCTGGATTCCAGTTGCCGAGAAAAATTGGGTAAACTGGAGTTTATGGGTTAATAATGTATCTTTTCAAAGGAGAGTCAAGAAAGAGGATAAATGGACTACAGTAGAACAGTTTCACTTTTCACCAAAAATTTTGAAAGAGATATGGTGGAGGATACCTAATTGGTTGACAGCAATCGAATGTAAAAGGAAGAAGAATTTAGTCGTGTTGAGCGAATAAGAAGTGTTATGAAGATTCTTCCTTAGTCTTTTCCTCAACTTCTTCTACAAGACCCAATTTCTCAACTAATTCCTTGTACCTATTTCTGATAGTAACTTCAGTAACATTCACGATAGAAGCCACTTCTCTTTGAGTTCTTTTTTCACCTGTTAATACACAAGCAATGTAAATAGCAGCTGCAGCAACTCCTGTTGGCCCCTTACCACTCGTCAGATCGAGTTTCTTTGCCTTTCTCAATATCTTGCTTGCGTGAGCCTGAACTTTATCGCTCAAGTTCAATATCGAACAGAACCTTGGAACAAAATCTTTAGGATCTGCAGGCAAAATCCTTATCTTAAGTTCTCTTGCAACATAACGATAAGTCCTTCCTATCTCTCTCTTCTCAAGGCCAGATGCTTCAGCGATTTCGTCAAGAGTTCTAGGTGTTCCAAATTGTCTTGAAACAGCATAAACCAAAGCAGCTATAACAGATTCTATTGATCTCCCTCTGACCAATCCCTTGTCCACAGCCGATTCATAGTATCTTGCAATCCTTTCATGGACTGGTTTTGGAAGGTTTAAGAATGAAATTATTCTTTGAAGTTCAGAAAGAGCAAAAGACAAGTTTCTATCTTTAGATTCTATCAATCTCTTGTGCCATTTCCTTAATCTGTAATATTGAGCACGTTTCTTTCCAGGAACCTTGTACAATTCTCCAAGACCTTTACCTATTTCCGTTGTCAGACCTTTATCGTGTTTTGTGAATGTTAGTGGTGCTCCTGTTCTAGCACGTCTTGATATTTGATCAGAATCGAAGGCTCTCCATTCCTGTCCGCTATCGATCATAGATTCTTTAACGACTAGCCCACACTTGGCACACCTCAATTCTCCCCGCAAGTTATCCTCAAGAAATTGATTTCCTCCACATTCTGGGCATTCTCTCATTTTTTTTGTGACGATTCTCATTATAACCACTTATTAGTAGATATAGAAACGTATTTAAACTTTTCGGTTCAACTATTTAAGCTTAACATATATGTTCCTACTCTTATTTAAAAGTTTCTATAAGTGGGGGTTTGCACAAAAACTAGATTAATCAACCCAAAGAATCAGATAGATTTTCTACAACTGGTATAGGATAGATTTTTGTTCTAAAGAGCATAATTTAATGGGGGTGATGATTTGGCTTCAGAACTTTTGCTTGGTTTGGCATTGGGAATTTTAACAAGTTTTTGCACTAATATCTGGGTTGAACAGATGTTTAGATACATTGATAAAAAGGAATCTTGGATAAGGTTTGGGATAACAACAATAGTTATGATAATCTTGATAATTTTTCTATACTCTTATGCATTAGTAGTCTAACTAAACCAACAGATACTTCAACCAGAATCAGATAGATTTTTGTTAATTTAACTAAATCAGATAAACTATTTCAATGGAAACTATGTAAAAAATGATATAAGGGGGTGTAAATAATGGCTTTAATAGTTAAGAGTGCTGTAAAAGCATTGGTAAAGGGACAAGCAAATGTCGGTGCAGACTATCTAAAGGCTTTGGATGCTGATGTTGCTGCTTTGGTCAATAAAGCTGCTGCAAGAGCAAAGGCAAATGGAAGAAAGACACTGAAAGCAAGGGATTGTTAAGCTCTTTTCTTTTTCTCTTTTTTTGTAGCATTATACGTATGTTGTTATTTCATTCAATAAAAAGGTGTTTTTTCAATGGTTAAGAGAAAGTTTATTTACGAAAATAAGGATATGGAAAAAGCCATTCTGGATGTATTGAGAGAAGAGATTCTTGGAATGGATAAGATGAAACATAAAATTACTATCAGGACCAGAATTGGTATCATACGAATAATTCCAGAGATGAACAGACTCACTCTGTGGTCAAAAACAGATCTGGAAAAACTCGTGGATAAGTTGAAAGAATTAGGCATGAAAGAGATAGAGCATGAAGGGCCAAAAGGTATAAAGTTCAAATGATTGAATGATTAAAATGGTAAAGAGAAGGACAATCCAACATGTCACAAAAGAGGAGTTTGAAGAGTTAAAATTAAAACATCCTAAAGCCGTTGTTTCAAAGAGAAAAAATGGATCTGAAAGAATATTCTTAGGAAATAGAGTCTTTGTCGTTAGTTAAATCAACTATCTTTTTTCTTTTTTGTGCAGAAAATTTTTGTGCAAAATCCAAAAATCACAGCCTTCTAATTATGCTCTAAGTTAGAAATTTGACCGTCTTTTAGTTTTTGTGCAACAACGACTTTTTGTGCAAAGCTTATAAGTGGGGCTTTGCACAAAAACTAGATTAATCAACCCAAAGAATCAGATAGATTTTCTACAACTGGTATAGGATAGTGAAGAAAACATTGAAATAAAGGAAACCAGATAGATAACTCATGAAGAAATCATTGAAGATAATCATCATTTTATTTGTTTTCATAATTGGGATAGTTTGTGTTTGGTTTTCTTTAGATAAGACTACCCGATGCAGTTTTATTTACGGAAGAAATATTTGTAATTTCTATGCTATGATGGATACTATAAGTTCTGATCCTGAAAAGTCGAATTTTGAGAAAGCAATGCAGCTGTGTCAAGAAATGGAGGATGTTCCTAAAAAAGATAGTTGCTTTGAATATATCGCTCAAGTGGTTTCTTTTTATGATATAGAAAAGGCGAAACAGGCATGTAATGAAATTAAAGAAATAAGAGATCAAGTAGGAAATGTAATTCATAAAAAAGAGGATTGTTATAACAAAATAGAGCAATAGTCTTTTTATGCAGAAACTTTTTGTATAGGATAGTGAAGAAGATAGATTTTCTACCTGATAGAAAACACCTCAATCAACTCGAATCAGATAGATTTTTGTTCTGACTTTAAATAAATTTATAAAGTATTAACATTACTATATGAAAACAGATTTAGTTGTTGCAGGTTATTTAATTCATGATAACAAGGTCCTTCTAATTCATCACAGAAAATTAGATAGATGGATTCCTCCAGGTGGTCATATAGATGAAAATGAGACTCCAGATGAAGCATTAGAGAGAGAATTTAAGGAAGAGTTGAATTTAGAAATTGAAATCTTAAACAGAAATGATGTTCCCATGTCAGGTAATATAAAAAAACAACTTGCTGTTCCTTTTTATGTTAATGTACATAGTGTTGGGGATCATAATCATTGTTGTTTGTTTTATCTGTGTAAATCTAAAAATCCAGAAAAATTAATGCTTAATGAATCTGAAGTGAGAAAATTCGCATGGTTTTCTGTTGAAGAATTGAACCAAGAACATGTACCCAGCGATGTTAGAAATATAGCTATGAAGGCCCTTGAGCTATTTAATTTACTGAAACAGTAAATAACCCCAGAATCAGATAGAAGTTGATTCTAATTAATTTTAAATAAATCTTTTACCAATTTCTATCAAAGGTGTTATCATGGTCAGAACATTTCCTTTAGCACCACTAGAGAGGATTGCTAAAAAGGCTGGTGTTGAGAGGGTTTCATCGAGTTCTGCAAAAGCAATCAGAGAAGCTGTCTTAGATATGGCAGAGAAGATTGCAAGAGACGCTGTTGTAGCATCTGAACACGCTGGAAGAGTGACTGTTAAAGCCAAGGATATTAAACTCGCTTGTAGATGAGCATTGGTGATGTGTTGGAGAAGACTAGCATTGTAATAAAGAATTTAAAGAAGGGTCATTTTGTTCTGATAGATAATATTCCCTGTCGAGTAGTATCCATCTCTTCAGGAAAGAGTGGGAAGCACGGTGCGAGTAAAACTCGTGTAGAGAGTATGGGTTTGTTAGACAATAGAAGGAGAAGTATAGTCAAACCTTCTCATGACACTGTAGACGTTCCAATCATAAATAAAAAGAAGGCACAGGTCTTGGCTTTGGTTGGTGACAGAGTTAAGCTCATGGACTTGTCAGACTATTCTATGTTTGAATTGGAAATACCAGAAGAACTGAAAGGTAAACTGAAATCAGGAGAAGAAGTAAACTATTTTGAACTAGTGGGGATCAGGACTTTAAAACCTTTAAAGTAAACTCATTCAACTAACCCTGACTTACCCAACTTATCCAATATCCCCTTTATCGCAGCTTTAACAATATCTCTATTACCGTTGACAGAAAAAACATCAGTCATTTCTTCTATAGAAGTTTTACCATCGCATTGAATCCAGACAAGGAAACTGATAGGATCGATGTTGTAATTCTTACTAGTATCCGGGTCAACTAGAATGTAAACATTTCCGAACTTTGACCACTTCATCTGTTTTCTCTTAGGAAATTTCACTTTCTTTCTCCTTCCTCTGGTAAAGGAGTGGCTATATGTTTGATTAGAACAACATCACCAATAGATTGGACCATAGGATATGGAACAATTATACCCTTTTTTCCACCCACCATTTTACCCAAGAAAGTCCCTCTGGCTGCTGATATAACCAAAGACCTCACCTTATACCTTGCAAGGTCAAATTCTATATCAGATACCTTGCCGCAATAATATCCTCTATCTGTGAAAACATCCTTACCAAACATCTCTGAGATATCCTTTACTGTGATCGGCATTATCTTTAACCTCCTAACAATATATTAGGTATACAATTTATTAAATTTAACAGATTAATAGTTTAGGCTTAGATAATAATGATTGAGCCGAGATCGCCTAATCCGGTATGGCACTGGTCTGCTAAACCAGCGGTCGTAAGACCTTGTGGGTTCAAATCCCACTCTCGGCGTTTCAAGGGTCGATGGTCTAGCTCGGTTAAGACATCGCCTTGACGTGGCGAGAATCGCAGGTTCAAATCCTGCTCGACCCATTTGCCCCTGTAGTCTAGTCCGGTCAAGGATATCGGCCTTTCGAGCCGCAGACCCGGGTTCAAATCCCGGCGGGGGCATTAATTCAAATCCTAAAAAGTTTTATAACTATACAATTGATTATCCATAATGCAGGGGTTGCCAAGTCTGGTCAAAGGCGCAGGCCTTAGGAGCCTGTCTCTTAGTGAGTTCGTGAGTTCAAATCTCACTCCCTGCATGATTCCTCCAATGTCTAACACATTTAATAAAAAGAAATAAAAGAAAGGGAAAATTACTTCTTAAATGCCTCAAAAGCAGCTAATAGTACACCAACTAGCACGAACAGCCAACCTATTATCTGGAATAAAAGGTTACCTCCACTTCCAACGCCTTCTAGTCCGCCCATAGTCCAAAACGTTACTATGTCAAAGGCCCCTGCTAGTATAAACAACAACCCAGCAATTGCAATCCAGTTGAAACCTCTTTCAGCTCTCTTTCTAACTCCCGCATACTCAGCTATCGCTGGTGCTAATAGACACACAAGGCCAAACCAAACTATATCTGCTACCATTATTTCACCAAAATTTATGTTCTCTTTTCAGAATTTAAACATAATATTTTCCTTTTAAATAACACTTCTTTGGAGTGATAACATCGAAAAACAAAATAATAGATAAGCCCTAGATGTCATAATATATTTAAAGGTCTTTAGATGGAACTGATTTGTCCTCGATGTGGCAGCAGAAGCAATGAACTCATGGAGTGTGATGCTTGTAGTGCTATAGGTTGTATTAGATGCATGAAAAAAAGTTATGGTAAATGGATCTGTTACAAGTGTGAAGTGCCAGAAAGACGTTATCCTGTTTTTGAAGAAACATCCAATGCATTCAGTGCGATGTTTGGATGACTTTCCCATTTGGCTCCTTTTCTGCGAAGGCTTGAACTTCGAAACGATAAATCTTGGTATCCCTACCCTTCCAATAATCTGGTGTCAAACCAGCCTTCCAACACAATGTCGCCAAGAACTCCTCTTTATCTGGTATTTTTTCCCATACCTGTGGCAAAAGTAACCCGTTGTATGATCCATATTCAATGATCAATCCATCTTCACTCGCTTTAATTTTCTTTGGATACTCTCCTGGATCCTTGACTCTTATCAGCTTTGGTAAAGTCAGGACAGAAACTTCGAATATAATTTTTTTTAATTCATCTTCTGTTAATGGAGGAAATCTCGGATCTTTGAATGCTGCAGAAATAGAAGCCCTTTGAACAACCTCACCCAATCGAAGAACAGGATAAGGATAACCTATACAACCTCTCAGCAGATGATCAGGAAAAGTATGTATAGAGACGAAAATTCCTCTCTTTTCTTTAAATTCCGTTTCTTTTATCTTAGGTTTACCATTCTTCAGATAATCTTCAACAGTTTTTCTCGCTAGTTTGACCAATTCTCTTCCTTCCGACAAAGATAACATGCTATTCAATTATTTAGAAAGAGAAATAAATCTATTCTTCTTCCTCCCAATCCCATTCATCATCCCATGTATCTTCGTCTTCATAACGCATGCCTTCACTGAAGGAATTTTATTTAAGGATAAAATATTTAAAAGTGTTGGGTAAAGGGTTAAAGTTTTTAAATTTATCGCATTCATTTTGGGTTTTTTATATAACTGTTGAGATTAGAGACTATACTAAAACCGCAAAAAATACACTTACCATTTCTCGCTTTCAAATCCTCTCTATCGTTTGGTTTTCCACAACCAGGACATTTTATATTCTTCCAAACAGCCACGATAAAAGATTTACCTTATGAGTATTTTTACTTTTCTATACTTCAGAATATTTTCTCTTCATTTTGTTAGCATAAATATGAGCCATCCTTAAAGGGAGTGGTAACTTATATTCTCTTATACAAGATATAACGATTTTCAATGACGTTCTCAAAGAAACTTTGTGACCAGGTGAGACGAAAATCGGTTTACAATTTTCTTTTGATTTGTATGCGTATCCAATTCTTTTACTCTCATAAATGATTGTTTTATAATAACCTACTTGTTTTGGTTCACCGAATTCGCCGCATAATTTTTTCTGAGCGACTCCTATAGTAGGTAAATCGAGTAAAACACCGACATGGGAAGCAATACCACAACGGATTGGATGAGCGATGCCTTGACCGTTGATTATTATGATATCTGGTTTAGTCTTTAATTTTTTGTAGACTTTTAATATTGGGGGCCCTTCTCTAAAAGTCAAAAAAGTTGGTACATAAGGAAACGATAGCTTCGTTTTTACGATCTTCATTTCTATGATATCGAATTTTTTATAATTCATTACAATACCAGCAACAAAGGCTTTATCGTTTGAAAATGCCAAATCAAATCCTGCTATTATCTTGATTGGCTTAGAAAATTCGTCATTTAAAATTATTTTTTTACAAATCTCTTTCTGTATACTCCTTAGTTTCTCTTTCTGAATCTTATTTAATTTCGAGAACATTTCATCAGAAATTATTTGCCAACGTATATTATCGGATAATTACTTGTTGGGTTTGTCCCGTCATGAGATATGATTACAATATTTTCCCCTTTAGGAAAATGGTCTGAGCCTTGAATATCCAATTTATCGTAACTTACGAAAAGATTGACATTTCCCACGTTAAGACTTACGTTCACTCTATCTCTCGACCCACCAATATCCAAGTCGCTCTTTAAACTGTAAGTAAAAATTACACGATCGTTTAAGGAATCAACATTGTAAACACCATCTGTTACTTTAAGGTTTATAGTTCTCTTCGAGTATTCTCCTTCTGAAGCAACTTCTCTTATGGTACCATCTATTAGATTCAAGTTCTGAAAGGCCTCGTTAATTATCGCCGAATCCCTTGCTTTATCTAATGCAGGCTTAACTACTGTCAAAACTAAGGATATAGCAGCTATTCCTAATGCGATGATAAATGCCGTTGATATGAAGGGACTAAATGCTTTGCTTCTCATCAAGGTAAAGTATATGACTTCTGAAACTTATCTTTATATGTTGTTTCTAGTCCGATCAAAGTAATATCAAAGAATCCAATGTATCCGCTTTCATTCATTTCTGTTTGTATAGTTATGTTTTCCTCGTAAGTTCCATTATAACCAATGGTGAGAATATTAATCATCCCCTGAACGATAGTAAAACTCGTATCCCAACTCTCTGAGTCTGCAACCTCTGAGAAACTGATGGGATCGTCGTTGAGTTGTAGAGTTGCGTTAATAGGTTTGTTCAAAAGATTAATTACAGTAACGTTCATCCTGACATTACCATTCTCTTTTGGAGTTATAGAACCAACATAGAGGAAATTAAAATCTATTAGACGCCCAATCATCTTATCTCTCATAAAATTCCCGGAGGAGAAAACATTCTTTGTTATGTTCTCAGGCTGATGATAAGATATCTCTATTGTTTTTATCAATTCATTCACAGTGTTTATGAAGAACTCTTGTTCAAATCTTCCTTCCAATTGTCTTTCTCTTTCAACTATGTCAGGCAAATTAACGCTGGCTTTAAGTAGGATTAAAATCACTACTACAATGGTAGCCGTAATTAAAAACATCTCTCCTTTATTTCTCAATCGAATCCCCACAAGTATGCTCTAACATCTCTTGGCCCGTAATTATCAACATCTCCAGCCAAGAAATAACTGATTGATATAACATCTTTTTTATCGACCAAAGAAGGTTTCTTGGTAATGTTAGTAGTCTCGTTAAAAATAACGATAGTGTAATTCAAAAAATCTGGTATGTAAGGATTTAGTTTATTTTCTATCGAAACTGTATTGTCATCCATAACATCTCTTCTCAACTCATCGGTATTTTCTAGGATTTTTAATCCATGGTACACTTCCAGTTTATAATTAATTCTCTCGAATTCTGGTGCGGTTGATGAATCTTGAAACAAGAATATGATTATAAAAAGTATCATTAAGATTGCTATGACAGATTCCAAGGTATAGAGCGCGCCTTTCAACAATCTTCACCCATTATTCCCAAATACATATGCTCACCGTCGTCCTTCCTATCGTCCCATTCTCATACTCTGCAATGACGGGAGATATATAACATCCTACATTCCCTGATTCACCAATTTTTCCTCCGTAACTATCTCCCTCAATATCTATTCTAAAATTATAATTTTCACCAATAGTCTTTCTCAATTCATCATAACTTATCTTTTTTAAAGCAACAAATTTGCTGAAAGATAGTGCATAAAAATATTCCTCTGGAAAAGATTTCACTTCTAATGATTCTTTCTCAAAATGAAGACCATCAATCCACAAGGAATTCGCAGATCCTGAATTATAGTGAAAATCTAATCCGTTAATACCTTCCCAAGAAGGAGAGCCATATGTCATCCAACCAGTGCTACCAGGACCAACATCATATTCGTATAATGTCCAGGATGTTGATGGTGTAATGGTTCTATTGTATTTTTCATTAGAATTCTCGAATAATTGTAGAGTTACGGTATTTGTTGTATTAGATTTAAGCCAGAATTTAATTTTTTCATATTCTGTCAAGTTCCATGCATTATCTGGATTATATTCTAAATTATACCAGGTAGTAGAATCTAAACAATCTGCCAGAATACTATAACTCCCGACCTTATAATCATTATCGACTGAACAGACCATTCTTGTACAAGACCATTTTTCATCATCCTCAGTCCAACTATCTCCATCATTCGGCAACCAGCTAGATATGTTATAGGATAGGGGTGTGTAGTCAGGGGCAGTGACTCTATCATTAGAAGAATAGTAAACCCAAAATTTTTTATTCTCATTGGCAGAGATGTTAACTAACCATGTAACATCACCCTGATTTAAGTACTGGTCTTGGCAAATGATCGTATTTGATATTTCTGAAACCATTTCATTATTATTCTCATCATATACACGAATAGTATTATTCCACGATTTGTTCTGACAATTTTCATCAAAAATAATGTGTAGATTAACTGGCTCATTGATTCTATTAAAACCAGCTCTTTCTCTTATTAGAACAGTAAATCTGTACAAACTCTCTCTCAGTCCCATCTTCACAGGAGTAATAGAGCTCTCTTCCCAGTTTTCAGGAACTCCTCCACTATCGAAAAAAATATTAAAAAGATTTTCTGAAAAAGATCTGAACTCTGACACCTTAGTTAAACTTGATAAATTAGAAAAGTAATTAGTCGAAAACATGAGTACAGCAGTGAAGAAAAACAAAAAAATTGAAACTGCAATAGCAAAATCAACATAGTTCATGAGTGATATTTGTATTCTTGTAGTAAATTTCTTACTTTTAACTTACATTCATTACTCCAATGATGATGTTTTCTTCACCCAAAATAATTCTATCTTCTATAAACCCATTGTAATTGTATCTTACAAGACTCAAAGAATCGTTTTCTCTAGATACAAACTTTCCTTGTAAAATAACTGGAATGTTTGGGACTTCGTATTCATAAATCACGAAAGGGCTCTGAGTAGTCTTAGCGATTATCTTAGAGCCAGAACTAGTCACTTTTTTTACTATTACATCCTTACCATCTATTGTCATGTTTGTTATTAAATTCCAAACACCAGGAGATGATATTAATTCAATCTCAAAGTCCTTTCCTGAGACCTTATCTGGGTAATTTAAACTTATACTTGAAATGACGATGGAGCTTGAATTCTTTGGGTAAGCATGAGCATCCAAGCCCAAATCATGGAGTTTAATGATACCGAACAATGTTTGTATTGTAATCTGCTTTAAGCCAGCCTTGATATTAGACTTCAGTACCTGATCATAATATCCATAGATTAGAGAAGAAAAGACAATTAAGACAATAAAACCCAATAAAACAGTAAAGGAATAAGTAACAAACCTTGATACACCTTTCATGAATATTATTTATATCAAGGATTAAATATAACATCAGAGAAACTTTTATTATCTGAAATCAAAATTGATATTATGAGAAAGGGTTTATCTCCTCTGGTCGCAGCGGTAATTCTGATAGCAGTAACGATGACCATAGCCGGAATTCTTTCATACTGGGTAAGCACTTTTGTGAGGAGATTACCACCACCAGAAAACGCAACAGAAAACATCATGTGCCTCGATGCTCAGTTCAGATTTTACTCTGGGAGTTATGATAGTGATGATGAAGAACTAATCTTGGTTTTGGAAAACCAAAGATCACTTGACCTTGAGTTAAATGGTTTATATTTATTTGATGAAAACGATATGCTGACTGATGAAAAAACTTTGACTGGAACTTTGAAAGGCAATAGATTAAAATCTTTCAATGTAACTGGTGTTGATGTATTCACCAAAGGCATCATCAAGACAAATTGTCCTGAAGTTTCTGTTGGGTTTACTTATGATCAGGTGACCTGATGAAGGGTTTGTCCCCTCTCATCGCTTCTGTAATTCTCATTGCCATTGCTATAACAATAGCAGGCATTTTTAGTGGCTGGTTCACGGACTTTATAAAGGCCATCGCCTCGATGGTCCAAGGGAGAGAAGGATCGAGAGTCGAATGCAGTTACGGTGGCATAGCTTTAGACGATTTAGAATACAATACAACCTCAAAATATCTTTCAGGATATATAGAAAACACAGGTATAATCACATTGGGTGACATTGAATTAGTTATACTCTACGACAATGCAACAACAGAAGAGAAAGATTTGAACAAAGTAATCGAACCGAGAGAAAAGGATTTTTTTGACGTAATAGTAAATGAAAACTATGAGAAAGTTAGAGTATTAACGAACTGCTCAGATGTTTTTGACGAGTTTTCTGAAGCATATATTCCAAAAGTTTAGAGCGTGAATATAGTAAAGACTAAAACTCCGACTATAATCAAAAAAAGACTGTGTTTTATCCCTCCAGCTATCGACCCTCCAGACATCTTACCTATGACTAAACCTGCAAACAAACCCTGTAGTATGATCAAATTTCTAAAAACAGACACAAATTCACTCGACATGTCTTGAGCCGTTCTAGTAGTTAATCCTGCAACAGATACTTCGGATAACATTGGTACTAAAAACCTCTGCAGGACGATTATGACAAACAAGAAGATAAAGAAAATGATGTAGCCAGTCATGAGTTGAGAGTTAATGTAGAGTTCTCTCTCTTCTCTTAGTTTTTCTATCTCAAAGGAAGTTGAACTTATGGATTCAAACACATCTATCAAATTACCACCGACCTCATGACTTTCTATAATCGTTGAAGTTATTCTCCCTATCAACTTGGATTTTGTATTTTTAGAAAACCTCATCAAAGCCTCACTAAAAGGAACACCCCAGTTCAACTGTGCGTTCAGCCTTTTAACGTGTGGACTTAAACCGCCATAATCATTATCGGATACGGATTCAATCGCCTGTGGCAGAGTCATACCAGCTTTAATAGATTCGACAAGGTCACGCATGAATTGTGGGAAGAACTCCTCTAATACCCTTATTCTTGAAATTTCATAGTATCTTATCAGAGCTATCGGAAGGATGAACATTATACCAGCAACAATCATAATAGAAGAAAAAAGACTAGGAATATCCCTGAGGAAAAGGAAATCAAACAATACGATAATTGCTACTATTAACCCGTTAATTAAAGTTATTCTTAAAAGTTTTTTTTCCATTAGATCACATCTCCATCTGTGTTGCCTGTAGGAAAGCTAAGAAACCTAAGTTGAGTAGTGGAATTAGTGCATAAATGCTAATTTTCATGATTTGAAGTATATCAAAACCCCCAAGTTCTGGCTGGATCATGTACATGACAGAAAATAACGAAATGATAAAGAGTGGCGCTGCAATTAAGAGACCGGTATAGAACTCTGCATATGTGGACAGTTGTTGTAAATATTTCTCCCTCTTCATCCTCCATCTGAAGACAGATTGCTCACCGGCATTTTTCAGATAAGTCTTCAAGTCTCCACCACTCTCTATCGTGCTTACAAGTCCGAGTAACAACTGTTTGAATTTACCAGAAGGTGTCCTTTTGGCAACTTCCTTCATCGCAGACATTGGATCCAAACCAAATGCTTCTATATTTCTAACGATTTTTTGCATTTCTTCCGACAAGACACCGTATTCCTTGAATTTTGAGAGTAACTTAAAGATGGCTGAGGGCGGTATACCAGAAGCAGCGATTGCTCCCATATGCGCGATAGCGAATGGTAGGTTGGAATCGATATTTCTACCCCTAGACAAGACTTTTTGATGAGGATAAAAAAATCCGAAGATGAAGACAACTGCGCCTATTAATAATGGAATAAAGATGATAGTCGAAATCATTAGGAAGATGTTCAAACTAAGGACGATCAGATTTAGGACCATTAAAATCATTAGAGATAGAAGATAAACAGTAAATGTTAGCAAAGAGACTATACTCACATAATTCTTTGTGGATATAGTGAGACCAGACTTGGGTATGGTCGATTTCAGAGATTTCGTTATTTCAGGGTATTTTTTCGGCAACCAACCGAATAATTTTATGGCAATCTTTTTATAGTATTCAAACATCCAGAATAAATTTAGTATTCTTAGTATTTTATTTTTCTGAGATGATTTTGAGACCAAATATCTCTGATAGACCGATTTTTTCTTCTTTAGTCTCCTCTATACTTTCTTTTTTTTCTATAATTTTTTCTTTTTTCAAAGGCTTTATCTCTGGTATAGGTTCTACAGTTCCTATCTGTTTTAATATTCTTTCGGGATTCTTGTAATACTCATTGATAAGTTCACAAAACTTGACATAATCTTTTATTCCCCCTTCTTTCATCCATTCTAAAACAGCCTTTCTTCTCGCAATCTCTTCCAGTACATCTTCTATTGTAATTCCCTTGTTACGGGCAATCTTTTTTAGTAGAACACTGTCTTTATTGAACTGGAATTTATCACCCCTAGGATCCCATTCTACTGCCCTAAATATATTTGCTTCAGAGGTTTCATGGTCGATCGAGATTATCTCATCCACTTCTTTTATTCTCCTCGCAGATTTACTTATCTCCTTTGCATGAACCATTATAGCCACAGCATCCAGACTCTCCACAAGACTGGGGGATAATTCAATTGGTGGTGTGGTTAATCTCTTGATGATAGTATCAACCGATCCTGCATGAAAAGTGCTGAGGCACGGATGCCCACTGGACATACCTTGGAACATGACATAAGCTTCCTTTCCTCTTACTTCTCCAACAATCGCATAGTCAGGGTTCTGTCTGAACGATCCTTTTAATAAATCAAAGAGAGTTATCTCTCCATATTTTTCTCCAGTAGGCATGGGTATTCCGAAACCAAGACGAGTTACAGATGGTATCCAATGCTCATGTGGGATTCTCAATTCTCTTGTATCTTCAATACTAACAATTTTTGCCTCAGGTGGAATAAACATCGATATACTGTTGAGAAATGTAGTCTTACCAGTTGCTACACCTCCAGCGATCAACAAAGAGGCTCCACTTTCAACCAGATACCAGAAGTATGCCATAACTAAAGGAGATACTGTACCAACTTCCATTTGATTCACGGGAGAAAATGGTCTTTCAGTAAATTTTCTTATAGAGAAAGTGGGTCCTCTTGTAGCCACATCACCTGCTAAAGTTGCATTAATCCTGCTACCATCAGGTAATGACCCATCCAAAATAGGTTCAGCATAACTCACGTATCTACCACAACGTTCTGAGAGTTTAACAATAAATTCACGCAAATCTTCAATATTTTTATAGACTATGTTTGTTTTCAGGGAACCATACTTTCTATGAATAACATAAATTGGTATATTTACGCCATCACAGCCAATATCTTCGAGCCATGGATCTCTTAACAGTGGTTCTATTTCATTCAGACCTACAAAGTTCCTGTATATATAATACATGATTCTGATGTACTGATCTGGAGTCAGAGAAATTGAAAACTCTTTCATTACTTTGTTGATTTGTTCTTCTAAATAACTCATTGCCTCGGGCGTGGATTTAATGGATGTAAGCCTTATTTCTATCAAATCAATCAAAGAAGATGATATGTTATCGAGAATCTTCTTATCTTCGTCAGACAAAGGAGGTTCTTCTAATGAGTAAAGTAATTGTTTTTCAGATGGATTCCATTTTATGTGAACATTGGAAAAATTTTTTATTAAAGGATATGTTACATCAATTTCTATCAAATTCTTCGGTGGAGGAAGTTCAACGAAACTATTCAATGATTGATGCGTGAAGTGAGGTAGTTTTATTTTCTCTTTAGGTTTTTCCTGTGTTTTTCTCCACAAAAATCCTTTTAATCCTTCCAACATTTCGATCATTTATGCATATGTTTTTTTCTAACAGACTTACCTCTTTGTACTACGTGGTAGAATCTCGCACATTTAGTACAGACTCTTTGTTTTTGCCTCATCAGATGCAAAAATTTTTTATTTACTTGTTTCAGTATTACTGGATCTCTTATTCTGAAGCCCCTATGCACGGTGAAAGTCTTCCATCTGGGAACAAGCCTACCACACCTATCACATCTGATTAATCCCTCTTTTCCTCTGGTTTTGGTGTGTTTATATTTTCTTGTGTAAGGCGCTGTCGATACTGGCAAAAATTTATCACCTCTTTACAATTATTATTCTCCTTTCCAAAGTTTAAAGGTTAAATTGTTTATGTTTTAATAAAAAATTATTATTATGAAAGAATACCCAGAATCAGTTTTAACAAAAGATAGAAAAGGCAATTTAGAAGTCAGAAACCTGATTTTTCGCGGTCAATTCGTGATGTACGATTATCGTGATGTAAAAACCTTTAAACGGGTTGAAAGCAACAAGAGGAAATTATATTTGAAGGACAAAGACGGAAAAATAAGCGAGTACTACATAATACCGTTAAAGTCTGGTAATCGTTCTTTGCTTATAAGACCAGAAAAACCAGAGGAAAAAGTAAGAAAGGTGTGGAACGAGAAGATGCAGAAAGAAGAAGATTTGTGGCAATAACATTTAAATACAAATCCATACAAGTAATGATAGCGCGTACTCACTGTAGAATTGCAGAAATGGGTGCGTGCAGTTAATTCTGTGCGTATTTAAACTTAGGTGAGTTTATGGGTCTAAAAGAAAAATTAAAAAAAATTGAAAATTGTCAATGGGAATTACCTAAAGCTGCAAAGCCAGGTATGAAGGTACCAGCTTTATTATTCCTTTCGGATAAACTTCTAAAAGAAGTTGAAGAGGGAGCAATAGAACAGATCGCAAACGTTGCTTTTCTTCCTGGAATTTATAAACATTCTATTGCACTCCCTGACATGCATTTTGGTTATGGTTTTCCTATTGGCGGAGTAGCTGCTTTAGATTATGAAGAGGGTGGACTAAGCCCTGGTGGAATTGGTTTCGATATTAACTGCGGGGTAAGGCTCTTAAGGACTAATCTGAATGTCGAACAAATCAGACCAAAATTACCAAACTTAATAGAGAGTATTTTCACTAATGTTCCAGCAGGAGTTGGTAGAGGAGGAAAAGTCAGATTATCTAATAGTCAACTAAAGAATGATGTATTAGAAGCGGGAGCAAATTGGGCGGTTAAAAACGGTTACGGAAAAGAAAGAGATTTGAAATTTCTAGAAGAAGAGGGTTGTATGAAAGATGCTAACGCAAATGCTGTTAGTGAAAAGGCTTTGATGAGAGGAGCTCCACAACTGGGAACTCTAGGTGCAGGTAATCACTTCTTGGAAATTCAATACGTAGAAAAAATCTATCTTCCTGAAGTTGCAAGAATCTTTGGAATAAATAATGAAAATCAAGTTTGTGTCATGATTCACACTGGTTCAAGAGGGTTTGGTCATCAAGTTTGTACAGACTATCTCAGAATTCTAGAGAATGCCTTCAGGGATAAAGTCAAAAGGTTACCAGATCGAGAATTGGTTTATGCACCAGCAGGAACTAAAGAATGTGACAATTATTATCAAGCTATGTGTTGTGCTGTTAATTTTGCTTTCTGTAACAGACAGATGATAACTCATTGGGTTAGAGAGAGTATCATAAAAACCTTAAAAATGAGTGAAGATGATATCGGCTTAGAAGTAGTTTACGGAGTATGTCATAACGTAGGTAAGATAGAAGAGCATGAAGTGAACGATGAGAAAAAGAAAGTATACGTTCATAGAAAGGGAGCTACACGTGCTTTTGGCCCTGGAAGTCCTGAAATACCAGAAGATTATAAGAATGTAGGGCAACCAGCATTAATTCCTGGTAGTATGGGAACTGCAAGTTATGTTCTCATCGGAACAGAAGATGCAAAGAATTTAACCTTCTCGAGTGTTTGTCATGGAGCGGGCAGGTTGATGTCGAGACATAAAGCTTTAAAACTGTTCCGTGGAGAAAAAGTAAAACAAATGTTGAAAGAGAAGGGAATCCTAGTAAAATCTGCGAGTTGGAAAGGTATTGCTGAAGAGGCTCCAGGCGTTTACAAGGATGTGGATGAAGTTGTAAGGGTTTGTCAAGAAGCTGGGATCGCGAAGATAGTTGCTAAGTTGAGGCCGATGGGTGTAGTTAAAGGATAGTTAAATATCAACTATAACTTGTGCTTTCCACTTTCCATTTACTTTTTCAATCTTCATTTGATGATAAGTGGCTGCTTTAACTTCAGTTCTCAAATCATGTTTTTTTGGATTTATTTTCTCTCCGTAACAATAAGCCATTAGTTTATTCTCCTTTTCATTCAACTTAACTTTGAATTCCGAGAATACTAAATTTTCAGATCCGTAGAATACTAGGAGTTCATTAAGCCAATCAAAAAGTAAACTTTTTCGATCTTCAGCTTTTACTTCAACAGTCCTTTTTATTTCTGGTTTGATTTGTTTTGTGTTTACCATGACTTCAAACATTGCTGAAGCTGAATTTTCGAACAGTTCATTCAAATCTTTTCCATAAGCCAAGAAACAAACATCAGCTGTGGTAATATCCAAATACTCAAACCTTTTCATAATATTTATTTATAGTTTAAAATTAAAGATGGGGGGTGAATGTATGGGAAGGATTTTGTTGATAATAGCACCGAGAAATTTCAGGGATGAAGAATTATTTCATACAAAAGAAGAATTAGAAGCAGCTGGGAATTCAGTAACGATAGCTTCAACTACAACTGATACAGCAACGGGTATGTTAGGCGGAACATCAAAACCAGATATGACTATAAACGATGCCAATGTCGATGATTATAATGCAGTTGTTTTTGTTGGTGGTGCAGGTTCCTCGATATACTTTAATAACCCCAAAGCCCATGAGATTGCCAGAAACGCATTCAATAAAGGAAAAGTAATCGGAGCTATCTGTATAGCACCAAGTATATTAGCCAATGCCGGAATTTTGAAGGGAAAGAAAGTTACTTCATGGTCTAGCGAAAAAAGTAACCTTAGATCAAAAGGAGCTATATATACAGGAAAATCAATTGAAAAGGATGGTAAGATAATAACAGCTGATGGACCTGAATCTGCGAGAAAGTTTGGAAGAATGATTGCAAATTCTATCTAATTTAAAAATACTAGAATTGGTTCTTAGAAGAATTAATGAAGCAAATTCAAATGTTTTCCAATAGAAAGTTTTAAATAACATCTTACTCATGGATTTTTTTGGGTGAAATTAAAGTTTTGGATGTATATTTAGTTTTAGAAATTTATTTAAATTGTATCATTTACTAATTAACCACTGTTAATCATAATTAAGAGGTAAAAAAAATGGCTATTGATTATACACCTGGAGATGCATACGCCGAAGCAATATGTAACAGGTTTCCCAATGCACTTCAAGTCCAATATAATGATTGGGAAGATTTTTTATTTTCATACAGGAGAGATGATCGTGGAAGAAAAACTTTAGGTGTAGTTGAAATATCACCTAACGGAGAAATTACAGCAGATGGAATGTTTGGGAATATTCTATTTAATAATCGAGGCTTCATACAATTAGCAGGCGAATATGGAGACGTCCCAGTTGCAAGAAGTGATATAGGTTGTTATAAAAATCTCCAAAAAATTGCTATTAATCCGATTTTAAAACTTCTTGCAGAGGAACTACCTAAAAAAGAAAGGGATGGGGGCGAAATACTCATGCCTAATGAATATGCTCAAGTAGTCAATAATCTTTCAAGAGTGTATCATTTTCAATCTTTTCAGTTGGGTCGTAGTTTATTAGCACATGAAGGAGGATTAACAAACCTAAAGGCAGCAATCTCGCCTTATGAAGCAGTGAGTAAAACTTTTTATGTTGGATGGAAAGGAAAATTCCACTGTAGACCTGGTATTACTGGTAAAAAAGATTTCTCCGTAATAGTTTATTATGTTGCGGATTCTTATTCAGGAAAGAAAATATTACTAGATGCCATGGAGGTTGAAGACCCAAGAATTCTCCAAAATAAAAATCCAGATGATGGTATAGAAAGAGTGATTTTAGGGAACTCTTGGTCAAGACGAGCATTTTCATCAAAAATACAAGAAATATTACACAGAAGACAATTGAATAGACTTAGCCAAACATCTTTATTAAGACAAAGAGCAGATCCAACAAAATTCGGAAACTATTTAGTTGAATTGTATCCAGAGAATGTGAGAACTGAAAGACCAGAAACAACATACATTTCTTGAGTTTAATATAAAGCCTCTTCTGCCATGTCTAATCGTATTTTCTCTCTAAAAATTCTTGCTCTATCCATTTTTTTTTCATTTAACCCGAATTCTTCTCTAATCTCTTTTAGTTTTTCTTCGTTTTTTAAAGCCTCTAATTCAACTATATCATTTACTGTTTCTGGTGAATTTACTAGATGAATTGAGTCAAAGACACCATGTTCTTCAATTATTTTTTTTATAAGATCTGTTGAGATATTAGGGAATTTTTTGAAGAATAGATATTCTACATAAGAACGGATATTTGTTTCGCCACCACCATATTTTGATTCTAAATCTTTTAGTTTTTCGCGTAATTCTCTAATAGAATGTTTATCTAATTCTCTCACCAATTCATGATATGGAGCCTCCAACCCTTGAACTATTTGGAGAGCCCATATTCTTCTCATTAACTCTTTTTGATGTGGTTTATCAAGAGAATATTCTTTTACTAATCTCAAAGCAACAGGGTCACTTTTGATAGTGATTCTATTTCCATCGTACATTTCCAAACGTATAGAAGAACCTTTAACAATTTCGATTCCTTTTACTGTATCTAAAGAAATCCCATATTTTATTAGATGTTGGTCAAGTGCTTCATATAATGTCATTTTTAACACTTACCAATTAAATAAATAGTAAAGCTTAAAAATATAACTATCTCAACTCAAAAACAAGCAGTAATTCTTAAATTCACAGTATTTGCATCTTTTTTTCCAACAATAACCCTTTCCTAATCGAAGTAAAGCCGATTCTAAATTAACAAATCCCCTGGTTTTTTTGTTTAATCCCCTAAGGTCTATACCAAGATTCTTTGATGATAATTTCACGAATTTAGACACCTCAACATCAGACTTGGGCCAAACAACTCTCAACTCACGAAGAAAAATATTAACAGTAATTGGCCCAATTTTCTTGAATTCATTTAATTTTATTTCTAAATCTTTCGAACCTTTTGATATCTTGTAGAGGTTTTCAAGAGAACCATATTTTTCTTTCAAATTCTTCATTATATCTAGCAATGCTGAAGCAGTAGAAAAATCATACCTCACATAACCACCATTATCCAAAACACGAACAAGTTCATCCCAACCAGCATCAAGGATCTTATCTAGAGTTAACAATCCTTCCTTCTCGAATTCCTTGTAGGTGTTCTTTGCAATTGTTTCAGAAATCCTATGACCAAAAAGAATTGATGCTAAAAACCACTTGAATATCTCTTTTGGGGTTTTACTTTCAAGATCAATTCCCAACTCTTCTGAATAAGTCTTAGGAAATTCCTTCAAAAGCAATCTTATCTTTTCAGAATTTGTAACCATGTCTCTCAAACATTTTTTTCATTATAAGTGCATCTTGTTCTAGTATGGGTGATTCAGATATGAGTGTGATATCAATTTTTCTTTTCAAGATTTCTTTAACTAAAGGTTCAAAATCTGGTTTTTTTGTATTCAAAGTTAAATGACGTCTCTCATTTCCCATACCTTTCATATCAACAGATGAAAATTCGATACAACTAAAGTGTGTATGAAGATGATCAAGTTTAAGAAGAGAAACTTTATCGAATATATCTGAAAAATTTATTTTACCTGCCGCTCTTGCATACAAGTGTGCCCAATCGACAACAGGTGAACAGTATTTTAATTCTTTACAAATCTGAATTATTTCATCTAAAGTTCCAAATTGACTGACTTTTCCTGTAGTTTCTAAACCAAGTCCGACATCACTTATCCCTTTCTCTTTTAGAACATCTCTCATGTCCTCACAAGCCTTCTTCACCTTATGATAAGCTTCTTCTTTGGATAACCTCTGATAATAACCAGGATGAAACACGACTATATCAGCATTCATTGCATGAGCTCTTTTTACACTCTCGATTATCCTTTGTTTTGATGCAATCACCTTTTCCTTTTCTACTGAACACAAGTTGATATAATAGGGAGCATGGATTGATAATCTGATGTTCAATCTCTGTGATAATTCTCCAGCTTCTCTAGCCATTTCTAAACTCATCTTGACGCCACGCACAAACTCCACTTCCATTGCATCCAATCCTAAATCAGAAACAGTCTTTATCCCACTGATAGTTGATTTTTCTTTAGAACTGATAGGAACACCAGCAGGACCTAGCCAGACCTTCAAACATCCACCAAAGAATAGAAAGAATTAAGATAATTTAAATCTTAACCAAGGAATTTCAGTATTAGTTCTAAAATTACTACAACAACGCAGAAGGCAATGATATGCTTAGGTTTTACCTTTATCTGATCTTTTGATTCCTCTCCGTATCTGATCAATCCAGCCATACCAGTCGGCATTCGGAACTTATCTTTCTTAGCCATTCTATCACTCAATAATTAGTCGATGAAAGATATAAAAATGAGTGTGTTGGTTTTAGCCCACCTTCTGTTTTCAGATAGCATTCGTCTAAGCGCTTTTCAGCTTGCATCTCACTGGAGTCTTCGATCCGTTTCATCCACTAGCGTGGTCTCGTTTCTGATATCGAAGACAAACTTCTCAGCTTCTTTTCCTCGATGGGTGGAACTTCCTCACCTTTCTTTTGAAGGAAAGGCGAAGCTATCTAACCAACTCACCCAAGGGTTTATTAGAAGGAGTATATTTAAATCTTTTCTATTGATTTTCTCAATTCTTCCCTCACTCGTTTCGGCAACAAAGACCAAGTATCAATAGGATAAGTTAATTTTTTGATCCTTGGGTTTTTTCTTTCGAACTTGAATTTCACTAACCCCCTTTCTTTTAACTTGAAAAGAGCATGTCGGACTCTACCACCAGTCATTTTCAGTTTCTTTGATATTTCATACGTGCACATTCCAGGATGTCTACAAACAAAAGCATAAACCATATCTTCAGTATAACTTTCTCTTGGCACTCTATCATGACCTTAGTCTTTTACGATTATTTTTTTGATAAAGGTTTTATAAATATTTAACGCATGTTATTCTTTTCCTTTTATAATTAAAAAGATAAAATTATTTATTTCATCAATTTTAACATATGTTGTATGAGATTAACTGAACTAGAAAAGACTATTATGCTCGTATTTTTGGTTTTTACAAAGGGTTCAGTCGATAAGCATTTATCAGAAGAATTTATACTGTCTAAATTTGTACCACGTCAAAGAAAATTGGTTAGGAGAGCTATCAGAAGACTCATAAAGAATAGTTTACTGGACAAAAAACCCAAAGAACTAAATTACAAATTCACTAAACAGGGTTTAAAACGGGCTTCAAGGATATTACATGAAGGCGCTAAGTTATGGAAGAGGTAATTACTCTTCTCCTGAAAAATCTTCTACTTTATATTTGAATTCCTTCTTACCTCTATTTTTTAGAATATCTCTTGCCAACAACCAAAAAATCAAAGCGAGAGATTTCTTCCCTTTATTGTTACAAGGTATTATGAGATCTATGTTTCTAGCTTCATTAAAAGTATCGCATAAAGCAACTACAGGAATTCTACTATTCACTGCCTCTTTTAAGGCCTGGTAGTCAGATAAAGGATCTGTCAGCAGAACTACATCAGGTTCAACAAAATTTTTATAGCTAGGATTAGTCAAAGTACCTGGCATGAATCTACCTATCACATAATCACAACTAACAACCTCACAGAATTTTTTGATGGGCTCAAATGCATTCAATTTTCTTCCAACGACCAATATTTTATCCATACTTGCTAATAATTTTGCTGCCATTACTATACGCTCATTAAGCATCTTCAAGTCTAAGACTGCTAGACCATCTTCCCTGATTTTATATATAAATTTCTTCATATCCTTTGTTCTTGATTTCATACCTATGTGAATTCCTGCAGATAGATAATCTTGTTTTGATACCAATAACTCTTCAGCCATGAACTCACTTTAAAGAAGAAAATTTAAAAATCTAACCTATATATCTCAATTCCTCTTCTTTCCCTGTAGGTTTCCTCATCTGTTGAGAAAGCAACTGTTGTATCGCTCTACTTTGAACCTTTTCTATCTTCTTCATGAAGTTTTCCATCTCTTTTACCTTGTCTTGTAGTTTAGACATATCAATATTTACTTTCAGTATGCTAGTTAATGTTTTAAGGACTGCCTCTGCACTCCTTGGGTCTGGGATTATTGGAAATCCAGAAGTCTCACCAAGTAAACAAAGGCCCTTCATGCCTCTATACTTTCCCAATCCTATGAAAAGACCAGATGCGCCGACAATAGTACCAACTTTGCTTCCAGCCTGAAAATCAATTCCATGGTTTTTGTATTTTTTCAAAACTTCTGGACCACTCACTGCTCCTATCACTCTTGGTTCTTTTTCAAGTTTTCCAACATTCAAACCAGCTATTGTTATTATTTCCTTAACACCTAATTTCTCAAGAAAGTCTAAAACAGTTTCAACAATCTCGTAATGTCCGATTGGATCTATACTTTGGCTATCACCTATCAGAATCACTATATCTCTTTGACCTTTCTTTTTCGCATTCCAATAATAGAACTCATTCTTAAGAACATGAACTGCAGAACTCTGATGTAAGAGAACGAATGGTAGGAAATGAGGAGAAAACAATTCTGCGAATTCCTTTGCTCCTAGCTGTTCTGCTAAATACCCTGCAGCTATCCTCCCAACGTTACCAACCCCCGGAAGCCCTTCGATGAAAACAGGATCTTTTAATTTTGGTAATTCTTTATGAACTCTGATCTTTGTTTCAGTCATCATTTTTCACCCATTAACTTAAAACTTGCTTCACCATCTTTTATACTCGATGTAGCAGTCGTTAATTTTTTTATTAATTCTTTCTGTGCGAGTTTTGGGTTTTCACTCTCTATCTCAGCACTATACTTCGGGGCACTAATATATTTTACGTTTACACCGTATTTATTGCTAAGTTCATTGAGAAATTCTTTGACCCTCTCGATTCCATCTCCTGTAAAGAATTTTACTTGTAATTCTGTTTTTATCTTTATCTTTTTTCTTTTTATACTCTCTTTTGAAACTTTGTGTATAACATCTACCCAATCCTTTGAAACTCCTCTTTGAACTAGTAATTCAGGCGTCTTCGATGCAATATCAAACGCTTTGAACATATCACCAAAATTTTCCTGTAGTCCGAAACCAATTTTTTCGTAAGCTTCATCTAAACTTATTTTCTTTTTTTTCGCAATCTTTTCCAGAATTTTTTCTGCTTTCTGTTCCCGCTTATAATCTTCCATCTTCCTCGTTTTCTCTATTCTTGCGACTCTCTTCAAACTCAAGTTTATATGTCCTTTTTTTTCATCTAATCTGACAACCTTAGCAACATATGTCTTGTTTAACTTGACAAATTTTTTAATATCTCTTACCCATTTCCCAGATACTTCGGAAATGTGAATCATACCTTCTTTTCCAGGATACTCCTCTAACTTACAGAGAGCAGAATAAGGTGTTATATTAATTACTGTAACTATAACCTTTTCTTTCACACTTGGGTAACCCTTTCTTTTTACCAGATACCATCACCTTTCATTAACTTTGGTAGGAAATTTAAATAAGTATGCAGGGGCTGAGATTCGAACTCAGGAACCCAATCCTCCTTTCAGACAAGTCTAAGGGAGTAGGTATCTCCCCTATGTCTTGAGCATCGGCATCATTAATCAGCGCTCAATGACTCTACCGCCGTTGGCCACTTGGCTACCCCTGCCTAATAACTATAGAATAAAGAAAAAGATATTTTTTAACTTATCGTTTTTAGTTCTGACTTAAGGCTTTCTATCTGTTTCTTTAAATCTCCCACAACACTTTCCAGACCTTCTGCCCCGAAAGCAGGTGGTAATTCTTCTTCGTAACCTTTCGGTCTCAATAAATTCGAATCCAAAGTAAAAACTTTTTTACTCATCTTATCTACAGCAGATTCTAATGAAGACCTATTTTCATTCCTTAAATCTTCAATCTGTTTTTGGACGTTCAAAGTGTTTTTGATCATCCCAACAGTTGTCTTGATCTCGTTGATTGTTTCCAAAATAGATTTGTATCTATCAATCTTAACGAATAAGGGTGCGAATGATGGTTTAGGTTCCTCTTCTTGAATAGGTTTTTCTACTTCAACAGGAACTTTATCAGTCGGTTCTTCTACCCCTTCTTTCTCAGGGATTTTTTCAATAGGGCTTTCTTTTTCTAAAGATTCTTCGATAGGTTCTTCAGGCTTTTCTGTAAGCTCTTCAGCAATTTTTTTCCCTTCGACAGCATCCTTAATCTTCTGTACATCTTCTTCCATTTTCTTTCTCTTTCTAAAGAAAGCCATTACATTCCCTTAATAAAATTATCTCTTCGGTAATAAAAGTTATGGTTGATGAATTAAAAAATGCGGTGAGCGGGATTTGAACCCGCGTTGCGAGCGCTCTACAGAATTTGGCAGGCTCGTGTCCTAACCAGGCTAGACTATCACCGCTCTACCCAAATATCGATCCAAATCCGGACATTGCCAATTCTTCTTCTGATTTTATAAGAGAAATAACTTTTTCTGCCTCTTTTTTATCAGTAATTTTTCCTAAATCTTTCATCAATTCCTTCGCTTTATTACAAGCTTCTTCTAAACCAGAAATGTAACAATAGTAATCATTACCACTAAAACCTAAACTTTTAGATTCTTTGAATACTACACTCGCCTTGGATACCATCTCGTCTTTTAATAAGACATTCTTTGCCTTTTGTAGGTTTTGTTTTTTTACCTTAAAAACCAATTCCATCATACCACCTCTGATTCTTTACAATTCATGAGTTTTCATTTTTATACTTTTCTTTAGAGCCCTGAGAGGGGCTTGAACCCTCGACCTGCTGTTTACGAGACAGCTGCTCTACCAACTGAGCTATCAGGGCTTACTCAAGTTTAATACTCAATTCACAATAATATATATTATGCAGGAAGCAATGCTCTGGCACAAAGAGGGAAAGAAGATAAGATGTGAACTCTGTGCCAGAAGATGTTTGATACTAGAAGGAAAAAAAGGTTTCTGTAGAGTTAGAGTCAACAGAAAAGGAGTATTGTATACTCTGAATTATGGTAAGATTATTTCCATGGATGTAGATCCAGTGGAAAAAAAACCACTATTTCATTTTTATCCGGGATCTCCCACACTCTCCATTTCTTCAGTTGGTTGTAACTTCAAATGTCAATTCTGTCTAAACTGGGAAATAAGTCAGACTGAAAAGATAACTGGAAAAAATTATACACCAGACGACATAGTAAAGATTGCGAATGAAAAAAACATTAAAATCATTGCTTACACATATTCCGAGCCAACGATGTTCTTCGAATTCGCGTATAGAGTTTCACGCATCGCCAAAAGATACAACATAAAGAATATCTTTGTTACAAACGGTTACATGACTTCTGATGCAATCAAGAAAATAGGCAAGTATCTCGATGCTGTAACGGTTGACTTTAAAGCTTCTGGTAATCTGGAGTTCTACAAAAAATATATGGCAGTTCCTGACGTTAATCCAATTTTTGAATCATTGAAGAATTTTAAGAAACATAGGGTTTTCATAGAGATATCGAATTTGATCATTCCGATGATCGGTGACAAACCAGAGGACAATCATAAATTGGTCGAGTGGATTATAGACAATCTCGGTTCTAGCGTGCCTTATCATATTCTTGGTTTCACACCTTATTATAAGATGACTGATATACCTCCCACTTCTTTGAATATATTAGAGAGGTTTGCGAGAGATGCTAGGAATGTTGGTTTAAGATATCCTTATGTTGGTAACATCTGGGGAACGAAATTTGAGAACACCTACTGCTATAATTGTGGACATGTAGCCATAGAGAGGACTGGTATGTTCATCAACAACATCGAACTTGAAAAAGACAGATGCCCGAATTGTGGTTTCAAGATAAATGTGATAAGAGATTGAATGATTTAAGGTTTTTGGCTCAAACTTTTAAAATTAAGCATTAATCGGAAATCTATTTAAGTGAGTAGGCAAAAAATATATACGATAGACTATGAGAAAATCGGGTCGCCAACCTAATCTAATTCTGAGGAATTGGTTTTCAATAGTCTACACATTTTATGGAATCATGACAAAGTGTTAAGTTGGGATGATTTCAAGTTGATGTTTTTTGTCTCATTGGATGACCATGATTTGATGTTATAATCTCGAATTCGTGTTTGAGAATGGATTGAACTGACACCCCGTGGAGGTATTCCTATATAATAATAGAATAAATAGTTTCAGCAGTATTCAGTCCCTCAAAAAAATAAATAATGGTTGTAATTAGATTTGTATAATAGAGTAAAGAGGAATCATATAATTATATTTATATAAGGACAAATTACCTATATGAAACGTTTCATCCCGTTATTAGTCTTATTTTTATTCATCCCCACAGTATCAGCAAGAGTCATGCATCAGTTTAATACAACTGTGGATGTCAATGAAGATGGTTCGAGTTATTTTGAATTCTCTTTCAAATTCAGCGATGATATCAAAGAGGTTGAAATTCCTTTTTCTGGTAGTATAAGTAATCTCTTTACAGAAGAAGGGAAATGTGAAATTAGAGAGAGTGTAGGGAACGTGATTCATTGTGAGCCTCCTTCACCTTTCATGGTCGGAATTATAAAAATTAAAACCACCTTCAAAGCTTCTGGACTGGTAGAAAAAAGAGGAAATATTAGTTATTTTTCCTTTGATATCCCAATCTTATGGCATACTGATGACATCTCAGTTGTTGTTAAACTTCCTAAGAATATGGCACTAGCAGAAAAAGTCCTCTTACCCATTTCCCCATCTGGAGCGGACATTAGAAGTGATGGAAGAAGATTGATAACTAGTTGGTCTTTTAAAGATAAAATCAAAGGCGATATTATACCGATCAGAATTTATTACGAAACAATTTCTCCTTTACCCTTGCAACAATACTATGAATGGATAATTGTAATAGGCATTGTTATCATCATTGGCATGGCGTTAATATACCGAAGAATATCGAAAAGATCTGAACTGGTTTTCTCTGTTTTGAACGAGAATGAAAAAATGATTGTTGATATAATAAAAAAAGAAGGAAAAAAACCAGTTGACCAAAGGAAAGTTGTTAGTTTGTCTGGGTTTTCTAAAGCGAAAGTAAGCAGAATCTTACAGAGTTTAACTGAGAGAGGTATAGTTGATGTAGAAAGAATCGGTAGGAAGAATAAGATTACATTAAAAAAGAAATTTGCTGGACGATAAAATTAAAAAACCCTTAAAACTCTTTATTTATTAAAATAAGTTCTAATAATCTCTATGGAACAATTAAAAAACTAATTAAACTTTATTTTGATTAAAAGGAGTTTATTTGAAATACCGATTTTGTTCCGTGAAACGGTTTCATTCAATTTATATATAGCATATAAAGTAACAGTATTTCAATAAAAATGTTAACTAGAGGTATTTACCACTGACAAAATATGATGTGGAATACATAAGGAGGAAATAAAAATGAGAGAAAAGATAATTGCTACGTTATTATCGGCAATTATGGCATTAACTTCAATAACACCAGTGTTGGCATTAGACCTAGGAGACTACCCAGGCTTCTTGTTCGACGAGGATCAAAACTTACAAGCCTTTGTCGTCGTAGGAGGAGCAGCTCAAGTAGCAGATGTTGTTGGTGCAGTAGATTTGGCTGTCAGACTGGCAGGTGAATCTTACGAAGAAGTGTCTGTAACTGGTGGGGTAGCAGTGGCTGGCGGAGAAGAGGAAGAAGTTGGCTTAGGAATGAATGTCAGTGACGTTATGGGAAGCACATTCGACGATTCGGATGTAGCTGGACTATTGGATACAAAGATTGACTTTGCAGATGACGATATTGATATACATGAGGAAATCGCAATCACTACCGATTTGCATGTAGCAGTAAGCGGTGAGAAATCACTCTTTGAAGAATTTGGCGATACTGTTGCATTAGTCACCGAGGACGAAGGAGCAATCATGTACAAATATGTATTCGACGACGAAATCGATCCAGACGAAGTTTCTGACAATGAGCCTTTGCTTGTGACACTCTTAGGAAACGAACTAAGGATAACAAAGATATCTGGTACCAATGATACAATAGAGGTTGAAATGGGTACTGAAGCGGCTCTGGGTGAGGGTGATACATTAACAGTCGCAGGTAAAACATTGACGATCAATGTAATAGGTAGCGAAAGTATTTCAGTATCAGTGGATGGCAGTACAGAGTTCCTAGGGAAAAGTGAGGAGAGCGAAATAGGAAATACAGGAGTATCAGTTTTGGTAGACAGTATTTTGTACACTGACGATCCAGAAAGTAGGAGAGTGTTCGTAAGAGTAGGAACAGAAACCAGTGAGACTTATGAAGATGGAGAATCCATGACACTATTCGGTGAACCAGAGGATGAGGACGATGCAACATGGATATGGAGAATTGACATGACAGCTCCTGATCAGTACTTGGCAGCAGAGCACAACCAAAGAGTAGACGAAGAAGATGAGAATCCACCATTAGTTGGAGAGTACATTGAATTTCCCAATGATTGGGGTAAGATAGGTATAACGGAACTTACTGTCAGTTTATGGGGAACATGGGAGATATACTTCGACGATGTGGATTCAGAAGACGATGTGTGGAACAATGAGAATTGTGTAGTCTTTAAAGCTGCAGATGCCTCGGACAACGAAGGACTATTGGTAGATACAAGTATAAAAACCAGTGAAGTGTATGTGAATGACGCAGGTGACATAGGATACTTAGACGACGAGAATGATGTAATAATATCAAGCCAAAACTCAGAAACCGATGGATTTAAAATTACGTCAGAAGACTTTGTAATGCAAGTTTACATTAACGCCAGCAGTGGAAACGGAATGATAGAACAGGATACTACAGTGGGTACAGATACCAATGACATCCTGTTTACAATAGCAGCCACCTGGGACGGTCTAGGAGTAACAGTAGAAGAGGCAGAAACTGCTGATGTTAGCTACGGAGGAGACACTATTGGTACACAAGACCATGATGTCATGACAAGGGATGGTGTTGTCATAAAAGATCCTGAAGACAACGCCGATGCAGACAAGGTTGTCTTGGAAGTACCAGTAGATGACAGAGTAGAAGCGGTTGTTTTGATTGCTGGTCCAGGTACAACTATAGGTGAGGCAGCAGGCGAAACAGTCAAGAAAGTAGTTCCAGTAACTAACGCAGTATCCAAGCTTGACTCGGAAGTCTCTCTACCAGTTAATAAGCATCTAGTCTTAGTCGGTGGTCCTGGTGTAAACGAGCTCACCGCTGAAGCGATGGGTTACGACTACCCAACTTACGGATCACAGATGACTGGAGAAGAATTTGGTGTGGGAGAAGGTTACATAAAAGTCTTTGAGGATGTACTCGAAGAAGGTTATGTAGCTGTTGTCGTAGCAGGCTGGGAAGCAACAGAGACAAGAAGAGCATGTTCAGTCCTTCAGCAATACGCATCATTTGCTGATGAACTGGATGGAAACGTAGCAGTAACGGTAACGAGCTTAACTGCTGAAGGTATAGTTTCAGCAGAGTAAACGCCCAAAAAATAGGCAACTTTGGCCTTCTTTTTTCTTTTATTTTCTTATACAAAACAAATTTTAATATCTTCTCGGAATTATATTCTATGAAATCGATTTTTTACATTCTGATAATATTCTTGATAGTTTTGAGTATCATTCTTCTATCAATTTATCTCAGACCAGTTGAGATGATTCGTTACTCTGGTAGATATTTTTTCTTCAGGGATGATATAAGGGCAGCAAAGGGAATAGAAGTTCATCCAGATGAAAAGACTATACATGACCTATTCTGGAACCCCGATGTTAAGAACATCACAATTCTTTTCAATCCAAATGTCACAGAATCAGGTTATTATTATTTGGAAACATTCGAGTTGACTTACAAACTTCATTCGATGTACGTGTTGAATGGAATGAAGAAGAGTTTTGAGGCTGTTGATGTGAACACATACGATAACATCACAAGTTCAACTGATGTTTTAAAAATAGTTTTAATACACCCACAATTGGCAGATAAAACTTTGGTCGAGAGACAAAACAACATAATATTCATTCATGCAAAAAATTACAGGGATTTTGATTTGGCAACGATAAAGACTATACTAGTTGCAATGGGAATCGATTAAGATAAGGAAGACGCTATGATGCCTTCCAATTTATCCTTATTCACGAGTCCCGCGTATGTAGAGTTCCCTATTACGAGCGAAGGTGTTTTAACCACATTATAAGTTTTTACTAAATCTTGTACTATAGATTCATTCGAATTTATGTTTAATACGAAAACACGCATTTTATCTCCAAGCACTTCCTCTCTTAACTCATCCAATATATTTCCCTGTTGTATACATTCCGAACACGGCACAGAGTAAAAATATAGAATCACAATCTTATCTTCTTCACATTTTTGATTTACATAAGAGTTTAAGATCCAGGCCCTGACAGATAAGAGTGAATAATCGCTCGTTAGTTCAGTGAGCCTTTCTGGATCAGTACCTTCATTCTCCAATGATACGATTTGTCTACCTATATCCCAGACTTCTCCTGTCGCTCCCTCAACTAAAACAGAAAGGAGATTACATGAAACTTCCTTTCCCATCGTGCTTAAGTACATGTATTCGAGTTGAATATTTTCTAACCTTCTCTGTAAAGATTGAATTCTCTGTTCAGTATATTCTATAGTCGATCTCTGTATATAGAAACCAGTGAATATTCCTGATAGATAAAGGATAAAAGACATTATACCTGCTATCATATAGACTTGTTTAACGTTCCTTCTCAAGTTATCACGCTTAATTTTTAACGTTTAATTAATTTATAAGTGCTATAGAAGAATTTTAATACATTCAGAAAACATGGTTAGTGAGCGATAAACTAAATAACTTATAAAGATTAACATTTATTTGCTAACAGAGGTAATTTACAAGGGGATTAAATGGATATTGGACTTATCTATGAAATAGCTGAGTCATTTTTTTATCAAACAGTTCATCAGACGAGTTTTTATCTATACAACTTTTTCTTACCACCTGTCATATTCTTCTCCATATTCTTCTACTTATTAGCAATAACTGGTGTTTTATCCAGAAAAAAGAAAAAGAGATTTAATTCCAATAATATTGAGTGGCCTTTTGTAACCATCCAGATACCAACTTTTAACGAGCCCGTGGCTTTGAGATGCGCTAAGCATTGTCTTAATTTTGATTACCCCGATGATAAATTTGAAATAATAATAGGTGATGATAGTAATAGTTCCAAAGTATCAAAACTTATCGATGATTTTGCTAGAGAACATAGAGATAAAGTGAAGGTTAAGAGGAGGGGTCTGAATATTGGGTTCAAGGCTGGTAACCTCAATCATATGTTGAAATTCTCAAATGGAGAGATAATAGTAATATTCGATTCTGACTACACGCCTTCAAGAAAATCCTTGAAGAAAATTGTTAGACCTTTTGTTGATGATGAAAAAATTGGTTGTGTTCAAACTAGATGGAACTTCCCGAACAAGAATCAAAACAAAATTTCAAGATTTGGATATGGTATATTGATGGTTTATCAACGTTTAATTGCTCCGATCAACGAAAGATTTGGAGTTTCATTGCTGTTCGGTTCTGGGGAAGCAGTGAGAAAGGATTTAATTCTTTCATTAGGAGGATGGCAAGAGGGCAGTTTAACAGAAGATGTAGAATTTTCTGTGCGAGTACTAAAATTAGGATACAAGATAGTATATCTGGATGATGTGAAAGTTTCTGGAGAAACACCATATACTCTGAAAGGATTGAGAACACAACAGAAAAGATGGGCCTATGGAAATCTTAGAGCATTCATTGATCATGTAAATTCATTGTTGTTCGGTGACTTTTCTTTTATGCAGAAAGTCATGTTAATTTTTACTCTATTGGGTTACTTATCATCTTTTTTCTTCGTTCCATACGTCATCTCTAGTCTAATATTCTTTGCTTCAACTCCACCCGCTCCGGTAGACTGGTATAAGTTTTCTGTTCAGACTTCAAAATTCCTTATCGCTACTTCAGGATTTTTAATAGCTATGGTCATAGCACTCTCGAAAGAGAGGAGATTAGATATGTTACCTTCAGTCTTATCCTCATCAGTGACTGTTGGATTCTTAACAGCTATTAGTGTTTGTAGTGGATTCATCAATGCCTTGATCGGAAAGAAAATGCAATGGAAAATTATCTCAAAAAAAGGTAACCGCAGTTTTAAACTAGAAAAAGACACAAACGTGAGTGAAGGAAAATGATACAAATAATTTTAATCGGGATATTTTTATCTTTGACATTCTTGTACGCTTCATGGATTCTCATTTATCTCTTACCTAGAAGGAATCGAAAAGGGATGAAATTCTCCCCTAATTTATCGATAATACTGCCAACTCATAATGAAGAAGGAATTATAGACGATACTATAAAGAGCGTTGTTAATGCAGAATATCCAAATAAAAAAGAAATAATAGTCGTCAACGATGGCTCGACTGATAATACTGCTAATATAGTAAAAAAACTGAGTAAAAAAAACCCGCAGATAAGATTACTTAACCAAGAACACCTAGGAAAAGCAGCTTCTCTAAACTTTGGTGTGAAAAATGCGAAATTCGATACACTGGTTTTCTTGGATGCGGATTCGCTCATCGGAAAGTATAGTTTAAAGGAACTCGTCCAACCTATAGAAGATAAAAAGGTTGCTGCGGTATCTGGTGTAATCCGCGCCAAATTAACCAAAAATCCCCTAACCTGGTTCCAAGACTTTGAATATTCTATGACATCTGGTTGGAGGTATGTATGCAATAAAATCAATTCAATTTCTGTCATCCCCGGTTTCATGGCAATAAAAAAACAAGCCTTGAAAAAGATTGGTGGTTTCAGTATAGATACGCTAACAGAAGATTTCGATGTTGCTCTGAATTTAAGAGAAGCAGGTTACAATATTACTATGTCTCCAAAGGCAGTAATTTACACTGACGTACCCAGTTCTTTCAAAAAACTCTTCTCTCAAAGATTCAGATGGGGAAGAGGCACATTACAAGTTATCAAGAAACATTCAGACATACTTTTCTCTAAAAAATTTGGTTTGCTAGGGTCTTACATAATTCCAACTCACATCTATTGGTACATTTTTTCTATAATCTACATTCCATCCGTTCTATATTGGATGTTTAACGATTATTACAAGTATTTTTTCACTCAGAACAATATCATTTCTTGGACTGTATTCGAATATTTTTTCAAATGGTTTACCTCTTACGGAATGTTCGATTTGATTTACAAAACCTTTACTGGAATTTATCAATTTAATTTCGTATTTCTATTCACGATAACTTCTTTTATCTTAACTAGCATTTTCACGTTGTTGATATTGTTTAAGTTATCAAAACCCAGTTGGAAACACCTGATAGTTTATTTCTTCTTGTTTCCTTACAACGTGCTCGTTATTTTTATTCAATGTGTTTCTTGGTTGTACGAATTGAGTAATAAAAAGAGTTACAATAGGTGGGAGAAGAGTTCAAAGTAGTTTTACACTTCCAGTTATTTTATTTATCTTCTTTTCATCATTCGGCCCTATTCCTAAAGCCGTTACACTTCCAGGTTCCAATTCAGTCAGACCAGCATCTTCAACCAAGAAACATGGCATTTTTTCTTTTTTTGCCAGTCTAAATAATTTTAACAGTTCTTCTTTAGAATCTACTTCCAAAACAACTTTTTTTTGACCTTCCAATTCCCATTTTTTAACGATTGACTTATCTGTTTTTTTGTATGCCCCTATAGAAGCATGGCAGCATTGAACACATCTCTTTCCAACGGACATATCCAGGTCTTTTCTAAGGATTATCATCTGTTTATACATTCTCTAACCTATATAGCTCAGATCTTCTGTCTTCTTCGGAACTACAGTAGGAAACATTAATGGTGGTGGTAGCTGCATACTCTCTGATAAATTTACACCTATAGTTAAGCATTTCCTGAACAAGAAGTTCTTAACTTCTATATCCACTTCTTTCGGAAATTTCTTTTCTTTTGTCCATTTTTTTAGGGTTTTTTTCATATCTTTTCCCAGGTATAATATGTTGCCCTTAATTCTTATCTCTCCAACCTTTGGTTCATATTTTGTAACAAATTCAAAACCGATGCTTAAAGGGATTTTACCTTCCAAGAAGCCCATCTTTGATTTTTTTACAGAGAGGATTTTTGGAGAAGAGTTTATATCTACTCTACCCCTTGGAATACTCTTTCTCTCAGCAGATATAGATGTTATACTGAAACCAACTATCATAATTGCACCGAATGTATAATTACTATAATTACTTTTTAAAGTTAATTAAAAACGAAAAACTGAAGTAAATTTAAGGGACGAATACAAATATTAAAGAAAGAGTGATGGAATGAAAGTGATGATTCCTTTCGCAAACGGTTTTGAAGAAATAGAAGCCTTGACTGTTGTGGATGTTTTAAGGAGAGCGGGCATTAAAGTTGATACAGTTGGTGTGATAGGTTCGGTCATAGAAGGTTCTCATGGCGTTAGAGTCATGGTCGACAAGACTTTACACCAAATAAAACCAGAAGAATATGATGCCATAATTCTTCCAGGAGGTTCTCCTGGTTATTCAAACTTGGGAAAGAGTGCTCGTTTAGTCCAGATATTGAAAGATTTTAATAATCAAAATAAACTTATCTGTGCTATATGTGGAGCACCTTCAATCTTGGCAAAAGAAGGATTACTCGACGATAAGAAGGCAACGATATATCCTGGAAATGAAAGGCTTTTAGCCTATCCAAGAGGAAGTAGTGTAGTTGTTGATGGTAACATGATAACGTCTCAAGGTCCTGGTACGGCCATGGAATTTGCATTGAAGATTGTCGAGAAACTTTTGGATCATAGTGTTGTCGAAAGATTGAAAAGGGAGTTGGTAGTTTGATGGAGTATGATGGAATATCAAAAAAATTAATGAAGATATTCAGAGAAAGATTGGTTGTTCGAAAGAGTGAATTGATTGAGTTTATAAAAGATGATGTTGGAAGTAATCCCGGAAACCCCCGAACAGTAGTAGACGCCGTGACAAAGACAATGGTACAGAAAGGATTGATAACACCAATTTATGCATCCACGTTTGCGGTAACACAAAGAGGAATGAACAGTTAGTATTGAGATTCATCCTGTGATTTTTACATAGTTAAAACTTTTAATTCATTAATCTACAATTTCTTCATAGCCCCGTGGTGTAGTGGTCAAGCATAGAAAACCCTTCTATAAGGCTCTGGACCTTCCGACGCAGGTTCGAATCCTGTCGGGGCTATTAATAGACAAAATGATAATTAGGAAGAGGTGTTGAATTGTTTGAGGCCTTGCTAGAGTCTTTAATTCAATCTTATGGGCCATTTGGTCTGATGGTAGTTATGATCATCCAGACAATAATAGCTCCAATACCGTCAGAAGCCTTGTTGATGTTCTCTGGTATAATAGGCATAAGCCTCTTTAACATCGTTATCTTTGGTGGGATAGGTCTGATAATAGGTTCAGTTATAGCCTTCTATGTCGCAAGATTGGGCGGTAAACCAATCGTCATAAAATTGATTGGAGAAAAGTGGTTGAATCGTATTGACAAATGGGTAGAAAGGAATGGGGCACCGGCAATTTTTTTCACTAGATTAATCCCAATAATACCTTTTGATCTAATCAGTTATATGGCAGGTATAACAAAGTTAGAATTCAAGTATTATCTCCTCGCTACTGTATTTGGTGCATTCCCCCGTTCTTTAATCTTGGCAGTCATAGGAGTTTCCATGAAAGAAATTTTAGCCTTAATCGGTGTAAGCCTGGAATTAGTATTTACTATCGGAATTATCGGTTTCATGTTCTTAGCTTACTTTGACAGGAAAGGTTATCTGAGTTTTATAGAAGATCGTATCCTCAGGAAAATCACAAAAACAAAATTAAAGACCAATAAAAAACAAAATTAAAGATTCATCATAATTAAATCCGTGCACATCTCCAACAGCATTTGAAACCATTGTTTATTATTTCCTCTTTCTTAACGAGTTCTTTGCAAGACGGACAAACTATATACCTTACCATTTTATCCGGTGGATACCATGTCCCATCCATAATATCACATTTATTCCCATATACCAAGTGATGGTCGGGAGAAAACCCGACATAGGTGTGTACCATTGGCTAATTCTATCCTTCTTACCAATTCTCCACATTCAGGACATACTATATAATCGCTGTCTAACCATTCTTTCATTTTCACACCCGCACTCCATTAATTTGGATGAAGGACGCATGTTGAACGGAACATCTCCTCGAGATTTGTCCTCATCCGGTATCTCATACTTTAACTATTCTTTTATAAATAAGTTTTTCAGAAAACACCGAAATATTTATTAATTTTTAAGTTAAAATACAATATAATCCGAAAATTTTTTGTCAATGCAAAAAATTTATCGAAATGAATAGGTGATGTAATGAAACTCAATAAAAAGGATATAGCCCTATTAGATGAGCTTCAAAAGAATTGCAGACAGAGTCTCAAAAAATTATCAAGAAAGTTGGGTATGTCAATAACGACGGTTCATGATAGAATGAAGAAGCTGGAGAAAGATGGTGTGATAAAAGGTTATAAAGCCATTCTAAATCCTGAAAAAACAGATAATGAGGTGGTTGCCTTTATTCTTGTTAGAATGGAATATTTTCATTCTCCAGAAGGAGAACCACTGTCTCAAAGAGAAATAGCAAAAAGAATATCATTAATTCCATATGTAAGCGAGGTCCACATAATTTCAGGGGAATGGGATATTTTAGTAAAGGCAAGAGGCAAAAGTATAAAAGATGTAGGAAATTTTGTTATTGACAGGCTTAGGAAGATAAGAGGAGTTGGAAGAACTTTAACTTGTGATGCTTGGGTAACTATAAAAGAATCAACTGAATTAAAGCTACCTACGAAAATATAATCAAAAATAAACTCAAACAATTTAGATGCCACTCATAATTTTTATATTTAGGAATAGCGCTTCAGTGAATGTTAAGTTCTTACATAGTGCAAAGTCTAAATACGTCTGGGTACCAAGAATTCTATCCAATTTTGTTCTGTCTTTATGTCTAAGATAAATTCCTGCAGAAAGCATAGATCCTTCAACTCTTAAAGGATCTAAACCATAACTTGTTGCAATTTTCTCTACAATTTTTTTATGTCCCAGTATCCAAGCTGCTTTTACTTGACCTTCCCCCTCATCTCTACGACCGATAGGGTAAACATGGTGATCTATGTTTCTTTTGGTTACTCCATACTCAAAAGTTGGTGTGCCCCTAGGTATGGGTTTGATTCCAATCAGGACACCGTGTTCTTCGGCTTTAAAGAGCAAATCTCCCCACTTCTTAGAAACATGGCCTTCCCCAAGAGCCGGAATTATCATACCATCGATTTCACCATCCTCTATACATTTTTCGTACATTTCTTTGGGGTTCCTACCATCTACTATATGTACCCTTCTAAAATCAAATCTATCATCAAAAAAGGTCTTATCAAAGGACCTATTTTCTAATATGTCATTTCTCAGAACTTTCTTTCTTACATTAAAAAACTCACATGCATATTCCTCGAATTCTTCTCTTTTTTCTTTTGATTGGGAATTGATTGCAGCGTCCTTTTTCCAATTATATAAATATGTTTGCCACGTTGCTTTACTTTGCCTATCATTTTTCTTCATCAACCTTCTAAGTCTTGCCACTTCTCTTTCACTCAATTCATAACGAATTACTTTACCTCTTTCTCCCCCTTTCAAGGCTATATACCATTTCTTTGGGGGCAAATAAAGTATGCGTCTGACCGGCCACTTACCCCTTCCAACAATTTCTGCAATGGGTTTACGTAGCTCTGACTCAAACGGATCATGATATAATCTTTTTCTCAAATATTCAGGGAAGCGAACTTTTCCATGAAAAACTATTAACACAGAAGAAAAATTCCCATGTTTTGTGGTAATATACGCATCGTCTACGTTTCGAAGACCGTCATATCTTTTATTATCATAACTGTACCATGCACCAGTTTGTCCTAATGGTTTTCTTAGATACTTAATGAGGTCTAATATCGTTCCAATCATTGTAGTTCTATCAGTACCTTGGGCTTGCATAGCACCAAGATAACTCTTCTTGTTTAAACAATCCACAAGAGTATTACCACCGAGTAAAATATCTTTAGGCTCTAAATCAATACTGTCCAGATTACATTGATCGATAAATTCAACATCAGGTGGTAGATTCGCAATTAGGTTCTCTTTAGCTCTTTCTGATGGTACTAAATACCCATCTGGCCCTCTTTCCATAAGAATAGTCCCACCGAGAGAATTCAAACATATCGAATAACCCATGTCTATACCATGCATAATCTTCTTCATTAAAAATTTAAATGTTACCAAATCAAGAATCTTTGACTGGCATTAATCTAGATCATGACATAAGGGGCCCTAGGCTTGTAACTCGCGATAAATTGTTTTAATTTGTCATATCCTATGGTTTCGAAAAGATACTGTTGATAACATCCTGGATCAAAACTTGGATGCCCGATCATTTTTCTTATTCTACTTTCTAGTGTACCAGAATCATTCAGAGCTGTTACTGCTTTCACATGACCTATATACGTAAGATTGTAGTTATCAGTCATCGTGATAGGTTCAATCAAATCCAGACAAAAAAAAGTTAACATTGCATGAGTTTTTGCGTCCCTCCTTTCGAATAATTGTTCTTCAGGAGAACCAGATTTATAGTTTATCCATTTTTCTCCGGCAACAATAGCTACTTTTCGCATATCTTCATATTCTTTACCGAGATTTTCCACTCTTTTTATGGGATTGCCGTAATTTTTTTCAGTCTCAGCTATTTTACCTACGATCCATCCACGGTCATTTGGGCCTAATACGGACATGATAGTCTGATACACAATTTTGTCAAATCGGGCTCTCGATTTTACTGATTCTACGTCGATATATAATCTCATCAATAGCTTTTTCATTCTATTACTATAGTCGAAAACAAGGCCACGTAATGGATCATCGGGATCAGAGAATCTTTTTTCTGCAAATTCACTAAGTTTATTAATGTTCTTTATTTGGTTGTCTATATTACCTAAAACTCTTTTTCTAAAAGAATCGTTCGTTGATAAAAAATTATACGCCGACTCAACATGTTTCTGACGTGGCTCAACAGGTATATCCGAATTGTTACCTATTATATCATTAAAAATTTCTTTATTGGTTTGAATAATGTTATCGGCTACAGGAATTTCGCTCATTACTTCGCCTTGATACCAACTTTTAACCATAAAAATCCCCAAGTATTTTCTACTTTAGACTTTAAAAAACTCGCTTATAAACATGAAATATAAGTTAAAAAAATATAAATACTTAATTCTATTTTCTCCGAATTCTTTGATTTATTAAATAATTTATGATAGAATTCATTAAAATTAAATCAATATGATAAAGGAAAATTTTCAAAAGGCTAAAAAATTAAAAAGAAACAATTTAACTGAATCAGAAGCTAGAGAAGTTATCAGTTACTACAAAATCCCCTTAGTAAGAGGTGAAATTGTTAAGACCATTGAGGGTGCAAAAAAATTCGTTAACAAAGTGGGTTATCCAGTCGTACTGAAAGTAGTTTCTCGTCAAATTCTACACAAGAGTGATGTTGGTGGTGTTATTCTAGATATAGACAATGAAAAAAAACTCTACCAAGCTTATCATCAAATCATTAAGAATGTAGAAAAGAATGCACCAAAAGCAATGATTAAAGGTTTCTTTATTCAAGAAATGATACCAAGGGACCGTGAAGTCATAGTAGGTGGTAAATACGACCCTACCTTCGGTCAAACTATTGCTTTCGGTCTAGGCGGTATATTTGTCGAAGTTTTTGAGGATGTTAGTTTTAGGGTCGTTCCAATCACAAGAGAAGACGCACTAGAGATGATAAAGGAAATAAAAGGTTATAAGATTCTAAAAGGCTACAGAGGTAAACCTTCAGTAAACATGCAAGCATTGGTTGATATACTCTTGAAGACATCAAAAATGTTAGAAGAGAACCCCGAAATCAAGGAACTGGACATAAATCCTGTATTCGCTTTACCAGACAGGGCGGTTGCTGGGGACGCAAGGATAATCATTGAGTGAGGAAATGCCATCATGGAAAGCTCATCTTATGTTTAATTCGTTCATTCTTTTAACTTGGATCATCCTTTTCCTAAATTACGACTTTATTAACGATTACTCCCTCTTGATACCAATGATATTTATCAGTTATTTTCTTTCCATATTCCCGGATATAGATTCAACGAAATCGAACATAAGGAATTTCTTTGCACTTATTATAGCTTTAATCTTCTTGATTTACCTTACTTTCAATTCCGTAGTAAACTCTCTTAAACTGTTTTTAGCCAGTTTTGTTTTTCTCTACATATTATTTAGGGGGTTTCCGACTAAGCATAGAGGAATTACCCATAATCTCGGATTTTCAATATTTTTATCGTTTGTCCTCACAGTAATTTCTTGGTTAGTGTTCAACTTTTCTATTAATGTTTTCATAGTTTATTTTTCTTTTGTTTTGTCAGGATACCTATCCCATATAATTCTAGACAAGTTATGATTTAGAAAATGAGGATGATTCAGAAGCTACCTCTCAGATCATTAATTCACTTTGGGATGGTTTCTTCATCATCACCCTGATTAAATTTAGGATTAGTATTATTTACGTCTTTTCCTTCTTCTAACCCTTCTTCTATCCCTCTCTTTAAATTGGACTGGTCTTTCTTGTGTCGGTTTCTCCATTTTTTCTACTAAATGGACGATATAACCAGCAACCATGTTCCTAATCTTCTTGGATTCTAGGCTTACTAATCCGTCCAATTCCCCCTTATTCTTCTCAAAATTCTTAGTGAATCTTTCAGGGTATTTTTCTATTAAACGCTTTGCCAAACTCTTGATGAATATGTTCTTTACTTGTCCCATCGATTCACCTAAACTTATCAGAGTATACACATGGGAAAATTTAAATCTTCTTCGGAGAGCAATGAATTAATTATTTAAGGAGAATATAGAGTTATGAAAAACTTTTCTTTGATATGGAATTACTACTCAAGAAAAGATGTCCAAGAGGCTTTATTAGAAGCTGCAAAAGATAGGGAAATAGTCGGGGTTTTCCCCAGCGGGAATTTTGGTAAAAGACCCAATGTCTTGTTGTATTCTAATGACATCCTGGAGATGGTTAAAAGGAGTGTGGTTTCATTCCATGGGTCAGTAGAACGATGGTCTAATCCAATGGTATTAGAGTCAGGAATGATTAAACAGGAATTAGATAAGTTGAGAATAGGATGGGATTTAATTATTGATCCAGATTGTCCTGATTTTGAGATAGCGAAATTAACGACCAAGATAATTTTGGAGGCTTTGAAGGATCATGGTGTCAAGAATTATTCATTAAAACTCACTGGAGGAAAATCTTTCCATATAGGTATTCCATTCGAAGCTTTTCCAGAGAAGATAAACTTTCAAAATACTGAAAAACTCTACCCAGAGTTACCACAGAAGATAATAGAATATCTGAAAGATTATGTCAAAGAGCAGTTAAAAGAAGAATTCCTTGCTCTAGAAAACCCTCTTGCTATTGCTGAGAGATTAAAAAAACCTATAACAGAAATTACTAATAAGGATGGACTCGATGCTTTCAAAGTGGCTCAAATAGATTCTATGCTCGTAGCATCCAGGCATATGTTCCGTTTACCTTTCAGTCTTCATGAAAAATCC
>Ga0209635_10000060_pt1 | contig 59923 bp, 59 predicted proteins | sample DeeMarSWOR230_32_FD_187463 | JGI IMG/M metagenome (GOLD analysis project Ga0209635, IMG submission 187463) | Marine sediment microbial communities from White Oak River estuary, North Carolina - WOR-2-30_32 (SPAdes) (version 2) | ecosystem: Environmental > Aquatic > Marine > Intertidal zone >...
CTTTGATGTCCGTCCGGGGCACTTCTCACCCCTGGCTGCTCTACCTGTTTTCAGTTGGCTCCGGGTTCGCCACAGGATTATACTCACCGACAATCGTCGTCGGCCTGGCGGACATCTTCCAGGGTAAAAGCATCGGCGCCATTTCAGCCTTAATACTTACCGGGGTGGGACTCGGCGGGGCTATCGGACCCTGGCTCGGCGGGTATATCTACGATATCTATGGCAGCTACAATATTGCTTTCATTATCAGCATCGCAGCTTTCGCCCTTGCCGGCATCACTTTCTGGATAGCCGCGCCGCGACATGCCGACCGAATTCGTATGAAGATGCTGGGCACAGCATAGTCTTCAACGCCAGCGGACGAGAATCGACTCCCTTCGGAAAAGGCGCACCGCCACCCGCAGCACGCCCATATCTATCAAGAGGATGGCTATCCCCAGTGAGAGGGTGTAGAGGGGTGTAAACCAGATAACGCCGGTAATCTGCACTGCAATCAGGGCGAAAATGGGGAAAATTATAAAAAGCACCAGGTTCTGGGCATTGCGGAAATCTTTGGCTCGTGAGGAACCGATGACGCCCAGCAAGAAGCTCAATACGGCGATGCCCGGCGTGAGCAGGAAAAGATTGAGAAACCAGTTGGCGCCGATGATATAGTCGAGGAGATTCCCCCAGCCCAGTACGGCGACTATCGGGAGGGCTATCGCCGCGCAGAGCCAGGTCATTATCAGCGCCGGGATTGCCCCTGCCAGGGCTTTGCCCAGCATCAGTTCCCAGGTGCGCACCGGGGTCGCCAGGAGCGGCTCCAGGCTGTGGGAAACCTTCTCTTCGACGATGCTGTAAGCCGCCGAGTAAATGGCAATCATCGTCGGGATTAGCAGGAGAAAGAAGTTGAACTGGGTCAGCAGCAGCAGTCTGACCTGGTCGACCGCCCCCAGACCGGAGGCACCGGGAATCCCGGCAACCAGTTTCTCGAAGGCTGTCTGGAAAAAGGTGTTTGCCGCCATCGCCTCACCGCCAATGTTGGCGATGAGGATTATCGCCACTATGGCTTCACCCAGAATCATAAAGGGGACCAGGCCGATAAGCAAGAAGGTGGTGGCATCGCCGGTTAAAGTCCGCCACTCTTTGATAATAATATTCCGGATGCGTTTAGGCGTCATCGCCGGGCTCCTCATGGACCAGCTTCAGGTAGACGTCTTCCAGGGGGTACTGCTTCTCGTTCACCGCAATAACCTCGCCGCCCGCCTCCACAATCGCCCTTACCAGTCCGGGACGGTTGCGCTCGGGGTCGGTCAGCTCAACCGTAAGCTGGACGCCGTCTTCCCTGAGTTCCTGGACAAAGGCAAGTCTCTTCACCGCCGCCGTCACCCGGTTATCCGCCTTCTGCAACTGCACGACCACCTGCCGACGGAAAAGACGCCGTCGCAGCTGTTCCGGGGCATCCAGCGCCAGCAGCCGGGTATTGATAACGGCGATGCGGTTGCAGAGCTGCTCCGCTTCATTGAGGTTATGGGTGGAGAGGAAAATGGTACGCCCCTCCTCGCTGAAACGGCCTATCAGTCCGCGCACCTCCCGGGCAGACTCGGGGTCGAGTCCGGCAGTAGGCTCATCCAGAAAGAGGACATCGGGCTCATGTACCAGGGCACGGGCGATAGCCAGGCGCTGCTTCATTCCCTTGGAATATGCTCCGGTCCTTTTTTCGCGGTGCTCCCACAGGCCCACCAGACGCAGATATTTCTCGACCTGCGTGGCGGCATCAATGCAGGGATAGAATCCGGCGTAATATTCCAGGTTGACCAGGGCGGTGAGATTTTCATAGAATCCGGGCGATTCCGTGAGTAAACCGATAATCTCGTGGAGTTTTTCCAGGTTCCCGTCCGTCCTGATGCCATTAACGACGGCATAACCGCCGGTGGGGGCTATCATACCCGCCAGCATCCGGATAGTGGTCGTCTTGCCGGCACCGTTGGGACCGAGAAAGCCCAGCACCTCCCCTTTTTCCACGCTCAGGGTAAGGTCTGCCACGGCGACGGTGTCCTTAAATGCCTTGGACAAGCCGAACGTCTCGATTATAGGCATAAGGTCACGGGCTCCTCGCTGAAGGCTACGGTATTAATCATTACTGACCTCGGTAACAGCTCATTATTTAAGGATTGGGGCCGCCGGAAACAATCAGGACCTGGCCGACGATATCGCTGGCGGCGTCCGATACCAGGAAAGTCACCGCATTGGCGACGTCCTGGGTCGTGGTAAGTCTCCTTATTGGCAGCGTCTTGGGGAAGTTCTCGAGCATTCCGGGGGGCGCGTTTTTGGCGAAGCCCGTATCGGCGGGACCGGGCGATACGCAGTTGATATTCACCCCCTCCGGGGCTGCCTCCTTGCATACCCCCAGGGTCAGGGCGATGATTCCGGCTTTTGCGGCGGCATAACCGGGAAGCCCCATACCGCCCGTAATGCCGGCGCCGGAGGTAATATTGACTATCTTGCCGCTCTTTTGTTGATACATATGCGGCAGGACGGACTTCATCCCGTACCTCGTGCTGACGAGGTTGACATTCATGTCGAAGTCCCAGTCTTCATCGGTCGTTTCCAGAAAGGGCTTGAATTTGGAGCTGCCCCCGGCGTTATTGACCAGTATGTCAATCCTCCCGAATTCATCCAGCACCTTTTTGACCATAGCTTCCCATGCGGCGGCGACGGTGACGTCGGCTTTAATGGCTAAAGACCTGCGTCCGAGCTTTCTTACATCAGCTACCGTTTTCTCGGCGCCATCAAGGTCGATATCGTTAACAACGACGTCGCACCCTTCTTCAGCCAGCTGCAGGGCTATCGCCTTACCAAAGCCTATCTGGCTGCCGGCCCCGGTGACCAGAGCCACTTTACCTTTTAGTCCAAGCTTCATAGCTACCTCCTTGCCTTGTTCAAACGACATCAGGACTATCCGTCCAGGTTGAAAAGGCATCAATTATAATTTGGAAACCAATCTATGATTTATTATAATATCTTAACGTAATAACGGAGGCAAATAAGATTGATTGGTGGGGGGAGGTGAAAGCACAGGGTAAAGTAGAGGATGATACTGGGCGGCCCGGGTGGGAAAAGATATCACCCGAGGGGGGAGGGGTGAGGCATATTAATACATCAGGAGGAAAGAGCAAATGATACTTAAAGACAGGGTAGCCATCATTACCGGCGGCGCCCGGGGGATGGGCAGAGCCATCGCGCTTCTCTTCGCCAAAGAGGGCTGCTCGTCGGTTATCGCCGACTTACGGGATAAAGACGCCGAGAAAACGGCAACCGACGTCAGGAAGGCCGGCAGGGACGCGATCTACATCCGCTGCGACGTTACCAAAAGCGCCGACGTGAAAGAAATGGTGGATAAGGCTATCGCAAAATTCAGGAAAGTGGACATCATGGTCTGCTGCGCCGGCATCGGCAAGCCCCCCAAGCTAATCAACGACATTACCGAGGAAGAGTATGACCAGGTCGTTGACGTCAACATGAAAGGCATCTTCCTCTGCCTCCAGGCAATCGCCCCGCATATGAAAGAGAACAAATACGGTAAAATCATCAATATAGCGTCGCTGGCGGGCATCTCCCCGGCGCCGGTTTCCATCCATTACGCCGCCGCCAAAGCTGGCGCCAAGCATTTGTCCGACTGCTTTGCGCTGGAGATGGCTAAATACAACGTCACCTGCAACGCCATTCTGCCGGGGATGATAAGGACAGACATGACCCGGGACTTCGCCCCACCGATGATAAAAGACCTGGACGCCTTCATGGGAGAGCTGGCGAAAGGCATACCCCTGGGCAGGGAGGGGACGGTCGACGATATAGCCTCGGCGGCGCTTTTCCTGGCGTCCGACGCATCATCCTATATCACCGGCGACAGCATACGTGTCGGCGGCGGCATGCCAAGTCGGGCGGCGCCTTAAATAACGACCGGGACGCTGTTTTTAGAGAGAACGTGAGTTTTATTGACAATACAAACAGGGCGGTTGTATAAATATTAGGTACATACTGATAAAACTTGATTTTTATGGATGAAAGGGGGTGAACGGACCGGACTTAAACGACGGAATATACAAAGAAGTTATATTTTACTCATAGTATCGTGAAATATCCTTTTTATGTATTCTGATGTATGAGGGAGGAAAAATCATGAAGAAGTTAGCCTTATTACTGACATTGACGGTTGCCGCCATTTTACTTACCGGCCTGGGGATTTCCTGCGCGGGTGAGGAGAGGGCAACCCCGGAAAATCCGATGATATTAAGACTGACCATTCCGACACCCGCGGGAGACAAACTTACCGTAAATGCCGAGGAACTCGCCAAGGCGCTCAGCGACCGCACCAACGGGGCATATCAGATACAGGTCTTTCCCGGTGAGCAGCTGGTTAAAGTACCGGAGACCATGGATGCGGTGAGGACCGGAACCGTCGAGATGGCTTCAATCGGCCTGGGTATCTTCGCCGGCCTTGACCCGGGCCTGGCGGAAATACCCATGTTGTACAACAACGTCCGGGCCAATGCCGCCGCCTGCAAACCTTCAGCAGACCTTTATAACGAGATACTCGAAAAGAAGCTGAACCAGAAAGCGCTGGCAATATATACTACCGGAGCCCAGGAGATGATCTCCACCAAACCCGTCAAGACGCTGGCTGACTGGAAGGGCCTGCTGGTCGGCGCTACCAACCCGGAGACTGCAGCACTGGCATCCTCTCTGGGAGCTTCGACGGTAGTCATTCCCTGGACCGAGTGCTACTCAAACCTGGAGAAACATGTGGTGGATTCCGTCATGACATCGACGCAGTGGACCATGATATCCGGGTTAAATGATGTTGCTTCCTACGTGACGCTTTTCTATTCCACGCCCACTTTCAATACGTATCTGATTAACCTGGACGCTTTTAACAAGATGCCTAAAGACGTGCAGAACATCCTGATTGAAGAGGCGTGGAAAGCTGCCGATAAAATGGCAGCCGTCCATATCCAGGCTGAAAGTGAGGACAAAGCCCTTCTTGAGGGCATGGGGATGGACGTCTACGTCCTGCCTAAGGCGGAAAGGGATAAATGGGTAGCCGCGGTCAAACCGTACGTTGACCAGAAATTGGCCGACCTGGGAGATTTCGGTAAAAAACTGAAAGAAATTGCCGATAAGGCCAATGCCGAAAATCCCTAGTCCTTACGAACAGAATAGAACCAGAACACCAGATACACAAAAAAAGGAATCGACAGAATACCCCGGGTGAAACCGGGAACCACCGGGGTATTCTGTCTGATTCTCTCAAGGACAGGTATAAGGTTGACAGCCCGGAGGTCGCGGCGTTGGTGAGTGAAGTCAAAGATAAGATAGATAAAGCGGTAGATAAAGCCAGTCATGTCTTTCTGGTACTCAGCGGCATATTGATAGTAATCATGATGTTTACCGCCGTTTACGGTGTCGTGAGGCGGTATGCGTTTCATAATCCGGAACCGTATTCATACGAGCTCAGCACCATGTTCATGGTATTCACCTTCGTCTTTGCGATATCGGCGGTAGAGAGATTGGGTCGCCACATCAGAGTCGACTTTATCAGCGGTCGGCTGTCAGACCGCGCCCAGCACATCATCCTTAATATAATCGCCCCGGTTATGGGGCTTTTCTTTGTTTTCATACTTACCTGGCAGGGGGTTGATGTCGCTCTATTCTCACTGAAAATAGGAGAGGTCAGTTCATCCTCCTGGCGTGAGCCCCTGTTCCCGATAAAGCTGATGGTGCCGATAGGCTACTTCCTGCTTTTTCTCATTCTCCTGACCAGGATTTATAAAGGTTTCAACTCGTTAAGAAAAATACCGCGTGGAAAATAGCCAGGCTCCGGGTACTTTTTTCTAACGAAAGATAGCGACCTAATCTGAGAAACCGGAGGGTTCATGGACTATACCACCGCAGCCATCATATGCGTGGTCGGCATGCTCTTTTTCCTAATGCTCGGAGTCCCGATTGCCTATTCTCTGGGATTCGTATCGGTAATCGTCGGGCTTATCACTTTCGGCGGCGCCTGCCTGCAGAAAGCCGGGTGGATGACCTTCCACCTGCTGTTTAACTTAAGCTGGACGCCGCTGCCGCTTTTTACGCTGATGGCATGCGTCATCGCGGAAACAAAAATAGGCGAAGACCTTTACCGCGCCGCCCGGAACTGGCTGTCCCGCGTCCCCGGGGGTCTGATATCCGCCAGCATCTGGGGAGAAGCCGGTATGGCGGCGGCTCTAGGCGCCAGCGCGCCGACGATAGTCGCCGTGGGGAAGGTGGCGGTGCCGGAATTCGAGCGATATAACTATAACAAGGCGCTCGGTCTGGGGGCGCTGGTCTGCGGAGGCGTCCTGGGACCGCTGATTCCCCCCAGTGCCACCATGATAATCTTCGCCATTTTGTCCAACGTGCCTCTCGGCAGGCTTTTCATCGCCGGGATTGTCCCCGGTATTATCCTCGCCCTGATGTTATCGCTGGTGCCGGTAATAATGTGCGCCCGCAATCCCTCTCTGGGTAGCACGGTAGGCGCCGTCAGCTGGACCCAGAGGTTCTCCTCGTTAAAAAGGGTATGGCCCGTAGTTGTCGTGATGGTGTGCGTCCTCGGCTCCATTTACATGGGCATAGCCACGCCTACGGAAGCCGGGGGCGTCGGGGCTTTTGTGGTGATAATCATCGCCGTGGCTTTCTACGGACTCAGGATAAAGGGCCTTTACCGGGCGATGATAGAAACGTCAATAATCAATGCCATGATTCTGATTATCCTGGTGGGAGCCCAATTCTTTGCCTACGTCGTGGGGAGCTCCGCCCTGGCAGAAGACCTGGCGACATTGGTCACCAGGCTGGACCTGCCGCCGGTATTGATAATCGTGTGCATTATGGTTATCCTCCTCATTCTCGGCTGTTTTATCGAGGGGATTACCATCATGATGTTGACCATACCCATCTTTGTCCCCATGATTCTGGCGCTGGGTTACGACCCCCTCTGGGTGGGGATTCTGTACGTAACCAATATGGAAATAGCCCTGATAACGCCGCCGATGGGCATTAACCTGTTCATGGTGAGGAATACCTTTAACATACAGAGCGGCGAGTTGCTCAGGGGCATATTGCCCTTCCTGGGAGTCCTGATACTTTTTCTGGCGCTTATGGTGGCGTTTCCCCAGTTGAGCCTGTGGCTGCCGGGCATGATGATAAAGAAGTGACTTCTCTACGGACGAACGCCATCAGTTATTTAACATTAAACCACAGTCGAAGCGGCGCCAGATAGGGCTCGGATTCGCCGTCAAGATAAAGGACGAACTCCACTTCCTGAATGTCGCCGGTGTCTACACTATCAGTATCGACGACCTGACCGGCACTCTGACGGTTATAGCGCCGACGCCGACAGCCACGCCTACGCCGAAACCTACACCGACGCCGACGCCTACCCCGACGCCGACACCTACGCTCGGGGCGCCCGAGGAAGGGACTTCCGTCTGGCTCATCATCAGCATCATCGCAGCGGTGGTGGTCATCGGTGCGGCGGCCCTGGTGATTGTCATCCGCCGCAGGACTGCCTAGCAGACAGGTGTGTAAAACAAAATAAGGTTGCTCCAGCTGAGCGACTCGTAAAATCCGGCTCAAGCTGGAACAACCTTTTTATTCACCGGTTACGGCGGGAAAAAAACGGCCGGATACGCGCCCGTCACCAGGGTAATGCTAACGATTGCTTATGCGTCTCACGAGCACGTTGAGCATTATGCCGGTAAACACGGTCAACAGGCCGATAGTGATAAAAAGAATCGAGACCATCGCCAGGCCGGTGGCGAATACGTTAGACCCGAAATAATAGGTCCTGATGACCATAATCCCGGCAGCTAGCCCGATTGCCAGAAAGATGCTGCCGAACAGACTGAAAAACAGGAGGGGACGTCTCTCGGATATCATCAATATTATCCGGTTGAGAACTCCCAGACCGTGTATTACAGGATTCAGGGTTGAGCCGTCCGCAGTGTAGGCTACGGAAATGGGGACCTCTCCTATTTCCAGACCTTTGGAGGCTGCCTCGGTAACTATCTCCGACGATATCGCCATCCCGGTTTCCTTCAACTCCAGGGTGTCCATCGCCCTTCTGGAATACGCCCTGAATCCGGACTCGGTATCGGCAAGCTGCTTTCCGGAAGCGACCTTGGTAAGTCGCGTAAGCACTTTCTGTCCCAGACGACGGTAGCCGGCAATTTTATGCTTCTGCATTTCCCTGGAGCCGATGACGACGTCAGCGCCCCCGGTGATGCCTTCAACCAAGTGGGGTATCTCGTCCGGGTCATGCTGGGCATCCGCATCAAGAACAACCAGGATATCCGCTTTTCTCCGCCGGGCTTCATGCAGCAGGTCCCTGACGGTATTGCCATAGCCCTGATTGCCTTCATGCTTAATCACGGCCGCTCCGGCAAGACGGGCGACTTCAGCGGTCCGGTCAGTACTGCCGTCGTCAACGACGATCACCTCATCGGCGTGCTTTTTCGCCTGTAAGATGACACTGCCGATATACTTCGCCTCATTGTAAGCCGGCATGCCGACGACTATTTTTTTACGGCTCTTTTGGTTCATGAGACAATTCTATATTACGCCAGAGGGCTTGTCAAAGTATTCAAACCACTAAAAGCAAGAATGCCGCGAGGGCCCGTTTATACCAGGGCTACGAAGGATAAATGGCTTGGGTGGGAAAATATATCAACCGAGAGACGATGTGAAAAAGTATGCGCAATCGGTATTAACACCCTTATCAATTTGGGGTTATTACCGATTTCGTATTGGTTACATTCGTATAAAGTGTTACAGGAAAATAGATGAAGCCGTTGAAGGGATAGACAGGGAGTGTGTAAATGATTGCCTGCCGTATTATCAAGGCGGCGGTGACGTTGGCTCTTATCGTTATCGTCGGCATGCTCGCCTGTATCTTTTTTCTGGACGGATACAGTGCCTATGTGGTCAAGAGCGATAGCATGAAACCGGTCTTTAAAAGCGGCGATATGGTGGTCATCGGCAGTCCCGGTCTACCTTTCGTCAAAGATATATCAGCCGACCGGATAGTATCTTTCGAACGCAACGGAGAAATGGTTACCCACCGCATTCTGTCCGTAGATGGAGATACCGTCTACACCAAGGGCGATGCCCAGGAGAGCGCAGACCCCTGGTCGATATCACGCTTCTTTGATATCAAGGGGTGCTACATATTTCACATCCCCTACGTCGGCCTGGCATCCAATTTTCTCAAGACCAAACTGGGATGGTTCGTTTGCGTAATACTGCCGACCCTGTGCCTGGTCAGCTTTATTATCAAGGACATCGTCAAAGAAGTCAGGCAGTGCTATACGTAAATGAAAAACGAATAAATACTAACAGCCAGATTTAGAGAGTAAAAAGGAGGATGAGGACATGAAAAAGATTTGGGGGTTGATACTGGCGCTGGTGCTGATAATAGGTCTTGTAGGGGCAGGAACCTACGCCTATTTCAGCGACACCGAGTCCAGCGTGGACAACACGCTCACAGCTGGTACGCTGGACCTGAATATCGAAGGAGGGGACGTTGCCATTACCACATTCGACGTGAGTAATGTTGCCCCCGGTGATAACGGTACCGCTTCCAGCACGCTGTTGAACAGCGGTAGCCTGGCGGGTGAACTCGATATCGCTACGTCGGGAATCGACAACGTACCCGGTGTCGGCGGTGAGTACGGAGGCGGCAGCGGCGAGCTGGGCGCTAACGCCGAGATAGCCATATATCTCGACATCGACCAGACCGGTACTAGAACAGCGGGTGACGTCGGTTTACAGTCGAACGGAACCACCTACGACCCTACCGGTGGCCTCCAATATGATATCATCGATAACTACGCCAACGAATTCTGGAACGCTGTGGTGGCTGCCATGGCGGCGTCGGCTCAGGACGATATCATAGTGTTATGGGACGTGCCGACTGATACCGGTAATGATGTCCAGGGCGATAGCGTCAGCTTCAATATCACCTTTACTCTGGAACAGGCTGGGGCTGATTAAATCAATCGCCGCCTAATGTGGATAATCCCGGCAGGTAGTTGCTACCTGCCGGGTGACACGTATGTATTCAGTCTGTGTTCCGGTACTATCGGGGCTACCTCTGTAAACGACTTTGTATACAGGCAACTCGGGACTCCCGGCAGACCTTATGTTTCAGCCCGGAATCAATCTCCGGCGATAGAAATACACCAACCGGGTGGGTTATGTATTTAAATTACCGGCAAACAGCCGTTATGTTACTGGCACTGTTAATCGCGGTCGGTTCTGCCCTGGTAGCATGGCCAGCCGGGAAGGCATACGCCGACGAGCCGTTTCTGGACCTGGAAATCGATTCGCCGGGAACGATACGATGGGACACCGGCAATATTTCACCCGGCGATTCCGGGCTTGAACCGGTTACCCTGCGTAACACCGGCAATGCCACCGGCTATCTCTGCATCTGGATAAGTGACCTTATCGATGACGAAGGTGCCAACCCGGAGTCCGAAACCGGCAACACCGCCAATCCCGGCGAGCTAAGCTCGTACCTCCTCCTGGATATTATCAATGACGGCATGACCTTCGCGAGATTGACAGATAACGGACATCTGGATGTTGAACTGCCTATCAGCCTGAAAAATTTCCCGACAGACATCAACCATGCCTTATGTACCACCAATACCACCATAGAGGTCGGGCAGACCCTGGAGGTACAGTGGCAGTGGGAGCTTCCTCCGGAGACCGGCAACGAGGTACAGGGCGATAATGTTTCTTTCAGTATAAATTACTCCCTTATCTCGGAAATACCAGCCAATCCTTCCAATACTCGCGGTGAAACCGGAGGCGGAGGTGGAGGCGGGGGCGGCGGCGGGGACGGAGATACTGAACCTCAACCAGAGGAACCTGCATATACCGATAATACCAGTCCGGAACGGCCCCCGGAGACAGAAATCCCTGTAGAATCGACTATTATAACCGAACCTGAGATTGATGCGAGAGTATACGTATCCGAAGACGGCCGGTGTTTTGTGTACGTTCCGGTAGACGCTCGGGTCATAGCCGGCTCGGAACGGGAACTACTGGACGTTATCATCGATATGCCTGACTATTACCCGTCAATACCGGAATTATTTTTCAGGATCAGTCCGGTATACGCCTTTTACAGTGAAACTGGTGGTGGAACAACCGAGGGCATGCGGCTAACCCACGACGCCTGGCTTAAAATTTATTTCAACCCGGATATGATACCTGAAAATGCCGAGGTTGCCATCTACAACTATCATCCCGATTCCGGCTGGACCAGGCTCAAATGTCTAGGAGACCCCTCCCGCAACTTGTTAAGTGCCTGGACCGATGACCTGTATATGGTGGCGGTGCTGGTATTACATGAAGAAATTACCGAAGTAAAAGTAGCGCCGGCTTCCCCGACTTTTTCTGCCGGGCCGGATACCGAAGTGACATCCAGCGTTCGGTCCGCGCTCAGACAGGTCAGCCTGGGTGTGGCGGTATCCGGAGCGGCCGCAATGACGGTGCTGGCGTATATTCAACGGAGAAGGCGTACCCACGAGGACAGAGATAAATTACAGAACGGCATAAACCCCGGTCATCAATAGTAATAAACCCTGACCTCGTGCAGGATTGGAGTATTGGCTGTATCCGAAGTTGTCAGGGTTGCCCGCCATTGTATATATCTCCCCGAAGGCAGTCCCGAGACTACCGGTGAAGTCCCTCCCACGGCATTCCATGAAGGAGAGGAGGCGTCCTTGGCAAACAAGGTGTCGCTGGCTCTTACCTCGAAGGTAATATCCGTGTTGCTCGGCAAGGTTTCGTCCCAGAAAAGCATGTTCCATGTCGCACCAGAAGCCCCGGTATCCAGCACCTGGGAGGCAAGCGTGCCTGACGTGTAGTAGACTGGTGGTTCTGTAATTATAATGTGGTCTATATAAAGGTAGTCCCCGCTTCCCATCTCCGCATCAAAGGCGATGTAAAACTCATCGTGCATATTGTAACCGGAGAGGTCTATATCCCAGAAATGATATATTCCATCGTCCTCCCCATCAATCCATGTTTCCACCACATCCCAGGCAATACCGTCGTGTACCAGGCATTCAACGAAATCACCGGATTCAAACGACTCGGCTTTGGCCCAGAATTTCAGGTGTACATCTGAACACCCCGATAGATCGATGGCCCGGTCAATATAACCAGTAGAATTGCTTAATCTGCAGTGATAGCTTCCACCATAGGGTACGCCGCTGGTCGTCACAATGGCATCTCCCTGGTACCACCATCCCCCCAGCCACCCCGTGCCACCGTCCCAGCCGCCGCTTTCGAAATAGTCCCTGGCAATCCCGCCCTGTCCGGCAATAGCTGCGAATTGAACGTCATCAATATAGAAGTTGGCGCCGGGCCCGGATAGTTCGGCGTAAAAGGTGACGTAGAATTCAATGGACATGTCCATTCCGGAAACATCGAATTCGAAATAATGATAAGTATTATCATCGTCACCGTCCACCCACGTCTGCACGTAATTCCAGTCGGTGTTGTCGAAGATAGCACAATTTACAAAGTCGGAGGCTCCGAAGGAGTCGGCCTTAGCCCAGAACCGGACGTAGGCATCGGTCATTCCCGTCATGTCGGTAGGCCGGGCGATGTAGTAATAATCGCCGTTGGATGCCATTTGGATGTGGTAGCTGCCGCCGTGGGGGGAGCCATTGGCCGAAACTTCGGGGCTATTTTCCGTCCACCAGTCCCAGAGCCAGCCGGAGCCGCCGGCCCAGTCGCCGCTTTCTAAATCATCCGTCGCCACCACAACCTCCGAAATATCCTCGGCCAGTATCACGTCGCCAACAATGGTAGCGGTGTCAACCTGACTGGCAACCCCGGCTTCAAACTCCGCCTGGCTGGTCTGCGTCCACAGAGTGGCGCTCCAGGCCTGAAAGCTGTTCCCCGTGGTTGCCTCTATATCCGCGCAATCAGCCACCGTCATCGCCGGAAAATTGATAGCTAGCATGCCGGCTGCCATTATCAAAGCCAGCAACTTCAGTCCTGTCCGTTTCATGACGATATTCCTAGAAAATCTGAAAATCATCAGATTACACCTGCTCCAGCGTAAAGGTGATGTCAAACACGCTGCTGTCACTCTGTGCCCTATCATCGTTGGCATCGGTCGGGAAGTTATATTCGACCATAAAATCAAGGTCGCCGCCGCTCGCAATCGTAGGCAATCCGTCAGCAGCGTCCCAGGCCACGCTGTCAAAATTATTGAGGTCGTCGTAGGCTTCCGGCGGCAGGGAGCTTCCAGACGCCCAGTTTACCACCGTGCCGTCCGACTTCAGGTACATATCGCCGCTGTCCCAGCCGCCCGACCGGTTCATGTCCAGCCATATAGCTATGTCCACGTAGTCCCCGAGTTCACCTTCGTCAGCACCGGAAGTAGTATCCCCGGCAGCTTCTTCCGGCTCAATTCGGGTATTTTCATAATTGGTAATCGTACCCATGCCGACCGCGAAGTTACCGGTGATACTGCCAGTATTCGCAATGGTCCAGTCGGCGGCATTGCCGCTATCGCCGGGCTTTATTTGCACTCCGAGGTCTATCGATTCCGTACAGGGGTCATTATCACCGACCTGTAAATCAAGCGTTCCGGCAACAAGCGTATTGTCCTGGCTCGTCTCGTTATCACTGAAATAAGCCCATGTCCCGGTTCCCAACGCCGCCAATATCAACAGGGCGGTCAAGCCCAGGATGATTATCTTTTTCATACATACCCCGGATTCCGGGTACAGCGTTTCCAGCGGGGAGCCGTTTTACACAAAAGGAAACCGCCGCAGAATCTCTTGATTCTCGGCATATCATGTCCCGGCTGTCCGGTCGACTCAATGATACCAAGCGGAAAAGCGGGGTAAATCGAGGCTACACCCGAATTATCATGAGGGTAAACACCAGAGTGATTATGCCGTTTCTTGATTATTTTTGATGACTGATACTGTCCACGATGACGTGCTCCTCCACCACCCACAGGCCCCCGGGCTTCATAACGGCGAAATTTGCCCCGTCTTTCATCAGTTCCTGGCTGGCGCGGATGGCTTCCATGGACTTCTGCCAGTCCCCGACGCTGTCATACCACATTTCCACGATGCCGTCGCCCTCGTATACCACGCCCGGCACCTCGACGCAGTGGTTCTGGACGTATCTTCTCACCTGAGGAATAAGTCTGGCGGCTAAGGGTCCGTGCGTTTCCAGCCAGTATTTATTGAATTCCTCACGGGTAAGAACTTCTTTGCGGTACGCTATCGCCATCGTCTTAATCACGGGGATACCTCCTTTTACAGTCTCATACGGCCTGAAATCGGCTTTATTACCTGTAAGTTTAACACTGGCTTTCTAAGGGGTAAAGCCGCGATTGCTCGCTTGACACCAATTTTAAAATTGGTCTATCATCAACGCAACACGATAACGCAGCCGCCTGAACCGGGTCCATTTATCCGTACTTTACCTGAATCTTCCCGGCGTGAATGAAATAAAGGAGTAAAACGTTGCCATGGCTGAAAAAAAATACGCAAAATACCTCTTTTCAGATTTCAAGGAGGACTCCAATCTGCCGGCGGTAGCCGGGCCCCAGGCATACTTCCGGGGCGCCCGCCAGATACCGGGCGCCAATATGAATATGGGCTGGCAGCTGTTCATCAAACCCATATACCTGGAAAGTGAGCCGCACACCCATGACGCCGACGAATACCTGATTATCCTGGGCGGGCAGCTCCCCGACCTCTTCAGCAGCTTTGACGCCGAGATAGATTTCTGGCTTGGCGAGGAACAGGAGAAATATATTATCACCAAACCGACCATTATCTTTATCCCCAAGGGACTCTCGCATTGCCCGCTGAATTTCCGAAAAATAGTGAAACCGGTACTGTTCAGCGCCCTGCTGCTTACCCCCAAGTTCACCAAGACCATGGGAGGCAGGGAGTTCAGCTACGACGGGCCTGGATTCGGCGGCGCGCCTAAAATGATTGATATTTAGCCGTCAATAGAGGAGGGCAATCACATGGGCAGGTACCTGCTTTTTGCTTTCAGCGACTGTAAAGACCCGGCGCGTGAAAAAGAGTTTAACGACTGGTACGATGATATCCACGTGCCGGACATGCTGGAGGTGCCCGGCCTGCTCAGCGCCACCCGCTGGGTAAGCGCCGAGTCTAAAGAAGGCCAGAGCCGGAAGTACCTGGCTCTGTACGAGATGGAGACCGATAGTCTTGAAGAGTTCAATGCGGCGTTGAGGGAAAGGGCGTTGCGGACGGTGAAAGAGGGCAGGTTCAGCGACCTCCCCGTCTTCGACCCCCCGGAAATACCCCGCGTCTACCGGCAGATAATGCCGGAGAAGAAAGCCAATGCCTGATGCTTAAATAGCGACGTATTACTTCTTGATTTTAGACGCGTTCTTCAATTCCCGACCAATTTTCATCCCCTCCCGGCATTCCGGGCGGTCGGGTCCCGGCTTCCAGGCGGAACAGCAGGCGGGCTTGACCTCATGTATCAGGCAGGTCGCCAGTCCCTTATCGAACCTGAGGAAAGCGCAGCCGCCGTTGACGTGTTTTATCAGGCGGTACTCGGAATAGTCCCACCTCGATTCGTCGTACAACCTGTCCCAGTCGCTCATGGAAATACCAAGGTAGGCAATGATGCGCTGGATATCTACCGGGTTGACGAACGCCTGGTGTTTGGTACAGCAGACGCCGCAGCGCCGGCATTCCATTTCTTTCACCCGTGTGTCCGGTGCATCTGATTTTTTCTGCCGCGCCTTGCTTTTACTCATACGTTTATTTCACGATATTGCTTATCTGCTTGAATTTATCGCCGCTGGCTACCCTAAGCAGTTCGAAGAGGGCCGTCTCCAGGGTGGTCGGACTGACCCCCGCCGCTCCCATCTTGAACAGGGATACCAGCTTATTCTCCGGGTCACGCGAAGAAACGCAATCACCCACCACCTGTACCTCATAGCCGGACCGGGAAAGAGCCATGGCGGTCTGGTAGACGCAGATATGCGCTTCAATGCCGGCGACGAGTACCTGGTTCCTCTTCAATGACCCCAGCGCCTTGCAGAATATCTCATCGTCGCAGCAGTTAAAGCAAACTTTTTCCACGGGCTGAACGTCCGGCAGCAGTTCTTTTATTTCGGGCAATGTCGGTCCCAGTCCTCTGGGATACTGCTCGGTGAGAATTATGGGTATCTCCAGCACCTGAGCTCCCCTGATGAGCTTGAGCACGTTACGGAGCAGCTTTTCTTTTTCGTGCATGACGGGGAACAGCCTCTCCTGCATATCGATAACCAGCAGTGCGGTATTATCTGTCGTTAAGAAGCTCGGTACACTCATGTCCACATTCCTTAATTTATCAGGCTCTTTTAAGTATAAAATCCCCGCCTTTACGTGTCAAAAGGAAAGGGTTGGCTCCTAATTTATTACCTCACCCCCTTTATCCCCCTCTCCTGCAAGGCGTCCCGCAGGAGAGGGGGTAATTTTTATAGAGAGGGGCTGGCGCCCCTCTTAAACACCCCGCTAGTTTGCACTTCTATCCCCTAAATAACAACTAATAACTGTTAACTCTCTCCCTTTCCTTGTGCTATACTGGTTATGTCGAATTTTAAGGCGTTTCAGATATGGAATACGAGACTGTCATCGGGCTGGAGGTCCACGCCCAGCTATTAACCAAAAGCAAGATGTACTGCGGGTGCTCGACGGACTACGCCAGCGCGCCGCCCAATACCCACGTCTGCCAGGTCTGCCTGGGCATGCCCGGCGTCCTGCCGGTGATAAACAAACAGGCGGTGGAACTCACCATGATGACCGCCCTGGCGCTGAATTGCCCGGTATCCGAATTTACCCAGTTCGACCGCAAGAACTATCCCTACCCCGACCTTATGAAAGGCTACCAGATTTCCCAGAGCTCGGCGCCCATTGGCAGGAAGGGCCGGCTGACAATCGAGGTCGACGGACAGAGAAGGGAGATAGGCATTAACCACATCCACCTGGAGGAAGACGTCGCCAAACTTCTCCACCGAACCTCCGGCGGGGAAGACTACAGCCTGGTGGACGTCAACCGCGCCGGCGTACCTCTCATGGAAATCGTCAGCGAGCCGGACCTGCGCTCGCCGGAGGAAGCACGCCAGTACCTTATCAAGCTGCGCAGCATTCTGCAATACCTGGGCGTCTCCACCGGCAACATGGAGGAGGGCAGCTTTCGGTGCGATGCCAATATCAGCATACGCCCGGCGGGCAGTAAAGAGCTGGGTGCCAAGGTGGAGGTGAAGAACCTGAACAGCTTCAAGGCGGTCTATATGGCGATGGACTACGAGGCGAAGCGACAGCGTAAAGCCGCCGCCGAGGGTAAGAAACTCGTCCAGGAGACGCGGGGCTGGGTGGAAGACAAAAGCAGGACGGTCTCCCAGCGCAGCAAGGAGTACGCCCACGATTATTGCTATTTCCCGGAGCCCGACCTCCCGCCGATGGTTATCGGGCGCGACTGGGTGGAGGCGGTCAGGAAAAAGCTCCCCGAGCTCCCGGAGGCACGACGGGATAGATTTATTAAAAAGTACAGTTTACCACGGTATGACGCCGATTTGTTAACAAGTTCCAAAGGCATGGCTGACTACTTCGAAGAGGGGACAAAGGCTGATAATCAAATACTTCCTAAAGAATTCAGTAACTGGCTTCTGGGCGAGGTCAGCCGTATCCTGAACGCCAAATATATAGAAATGGATGAGTTCCGAAAAAAGGTCAGCCCGACGGCACTCACGGGGTTGATTCAAAGCTCGCATGGTAACATCAATATCGCCACGGCCAAAACCGTACTCGAAGAAATGTTCAACAGCGGCAAGACCGCCGAAGATATTATCAAAGAGCGTGGTCTTAGTCAGATAAGCGATACCTCGGAGCTTGAGAAAATAGTCGCCGGGGTGATAAACTCTAATGAGCAGCCCGTCGCCGAATACCGCGCCGGGAAAGAAAAGGCTTTCAAGTTCCTAGTGGGCCAGGTTATGAGGGCAACTAAAGGACAGGCAAATCCGCAACTGGTAAACGAGGTGCTGAAAAAGAAGCTGTCCGAAGCCTGAAATCCGGCACCCGGAGAAGATAATAAATGGACACATATTTATATATCGCGCAAATCGTCGTCGCCGTAGCCCTGATTATCATCGCCCTGCTCCAGGTGAAAGGCGGCGGTCTGGGGGGCATATTCGGCCAGGCGGATACGGTATACCGCACCAAGCGCGGCGTGGAAAAAACGCTTTTCCAACTTACTATCGCGCTGGTGCTTATCTTCATCGTCCTTTCCATAGTATCGCTCAGAATAAGCTCCTGATTCGCGGTAGCCAACATGAGTGCTATCATAACCTTGACCACCGATTTCGGTCTGGCGGATGCTTACGTCGCCGCCATGAAAGGGGCGGTGCTGGGCATCAATCCCCGGGCGCAGCTGGTTGACATCTGCCATACCGTGCCTCCCCAGGACATTGCCCGGGCGGCTTTCGTGCTGGGCGCGTCCTGCCCCTATTTCCCGCCCGCTACCATCCACCTTGTCGTCGTCGATCCCGGCGTCGGTACCGGAAGGAAAGCCGTCGTTATCAGAACGCCGGAAGCCGACTTCGTAGCGCCGGATAACGGTGTTCTCAGCCAAGTGCTCCAGCCGTACCTTGCCGGACGGGCCGGGGCGAAGCGGCGGGATTTGAAAGCGGCACCCGGTCTTGAAGCCGTCGCCATCACCGAGCCGCGCTTCTGGCGGTCGCCGGTCAGCGCTACATTTCACGGTCGCGATATCTTCGCCCCGGTCGCCGCCCATCTTTCCCTGGGGGTACCGCCGTCCGAGTTCGGCGAGCCAATCGAATCCCTGACGGTCTTGCCCCTGCCTGTTCCTTCCCGGTCGCCGGACGGTACGCTGATGGGCAGTGTCCGGCACATCGATAATTTCGGCAACCTGATTACCAACATCAGGCGCCGGGACCTGCCCTCGAATCTAAAAAACCTCATTATACAGGTCGGCGATAAAGCCATTCATGGGTTGAGTCGAACCTACGGCGAGAGCAGCGGGCTTTTAGCCCTGATTGGCAGCAGCGACTACCTGGAGATATCACTGAAAAACGGCAGCGCCGCTGATTTTATTAATGCCCGCGTCGACGATGATGTAAAAATCATCGAAAAAAGTCACCAATAACTGCATTTTGACACTTAAAAGCTATTGACAAATACGTTCTGGTTTGTTACTCTGCTAGGCGAAAGCAGTATTGGAGGTGCGACGATGGCTCAGGCATATTGCATGAAATGCAGGAGGAAAGTCGAGATAAAGAATGCCAGGTCGGTTACCCTGAAGAACGGGCGACCGGCAACTCAAGGTCAATGCCCCTCCTGCGGCACCAAGGTGTTCCGCATCGGCAAGGGCTAGTTCCTCCTCATCTTGCTTCTCAGTAATTTTCATTACCGGTACAGATACCGCCGATACGGAACTGCTGAAACCGGCTTTAACCGGGTTCGGCAGGTATTGAGGCAGGGCTGAGGGGAGGTATGATATTTTTACCTGAATCCGCTTAGCCGCAATAGTGGGTTTTGCGTAAAATATGATGAATAAGGCACTGCGCAGGCAGTGCCTTGTGTTATCGTTTGCTTTTCCAGACCGTGCCCGCCGGAGTATCTTCAAGCACTATACCCAGCTCAAGCAGCTTATTCCTTATTTCGTCGGCAAGCTGCCAGTTTTTCTCCCTGCGGGCGGCAGCCCTCTCCTCGATGAGTTTGGGAATCCGTTCCTGCAACTCCGCATCCAGCGGCGTCTCCGGCGCCTTGAAAGTGAGTCCCAGCACCCCGCCAAGCTCCCGGATCTTTTCCCGGGCTTTCACCGTACTCGTTCCCGCCTCCGCAGCACGGTTTATTTCCCTCGCCAGGTCAAAGAGGGCCGCCAGCGCCTGGGGAGTATTGAAATCATCATCCATAGCATCAACGAACCTGTCGTAATAAGGCTTTACGTCGAAGGCTTTTCCTTTATTGACATCGGTTTCTTCCGAAGCGGCACGCATCAGCCGGTCCGCCCCGGCCTGAGCCGCTTCGATGGCTTCTTCGGTATATGTCAGCGGACTGCGGTAATACGAGCTCAGGATAAAGACCCGCAAGCCATCGGCGGTGTATTTCTTTAAGGCGTCGCGTATCGTTATCAGGTTGCCGAGGCTCTTGCTCATCTTTGCGGCGTCCATCTGGAGGAGTCCGTTGTGCATCCAGTACTTAACGAAGGGCTTTTTTCCGGTAAAGCTCTCCGACTGCGCGATTTCGTTCTCGTGGTGGGGAAAGACAACGTCCTGTCCCCCGCCGTGGATATCTATCTGCTCGCCGAGATACTTCATCGACATGGCGCTGCACTCGATGTGCCATCCGGGCCTGCCTCTACCCCAGGGACTGTCCCAGGACGGTTCGCCCGGCTTGGCTTCCTTCCAGAGGGCGAAGTCCATGGGGTCCTCTTTATCTTTGCCCGCCTCGGCGCACTCTCTGGCCATCATCTGCTCCGGGCTGCGCCGGGACAGCTTGCCGTAGTCGGGCACCTTCCCGACCCTGAAAAAAACGTTGCCCCCCGCCGCATAGGCGAAGCCTCTATCGACGAGTCCCTGCGTCATGGCGATGATTTCCGGGATGGTCCCGGTGGCTCTGGGGGCATGGTGGGGCCGGAGAACGTTCAGGGCGTCCATATCCTCGAAGTACCTTGCCGTATATTTATCGGTGAGTTCCTTGACCGTGGTGCCGAGTCGGCCGGCGCGGATGATAATATTGTCTTCAACGTCGGTGACATTCTCGACGTGCTTGACCTTATAGCCGCGGAATTCTAAATAGCGCCGGACAACGTCGAAGATAATATAGCTCATAGCGTGGCCGATGTGAGAATCGGCGTAAGGGTTGATGCCGCAGACGTACATCGTGACCACATCGCCGCGGGGCTCGAATTCCTCTTTCTTGCCGGAGAGCGTGTCAGTTATCTTCATCTTGACTGCCCGCAATCATGGCTACGGCGCAGGCGGCAATGCCCTCTCCCCTCCCAATAGCCCCCAGGCCGTTGCCGGTGCCGGCTTTGACGCTGACCCGGTCCATGTCAATACCAAGCACGTGGCTCAGGTTATGACGCATATCGTCGATGTACTCGCGGAGCCGGGGCTTATCCGCCACCACCGTGGCGTCGATGTTGACCACCCGGTAGCCTTTTTCTTCCAGCTTCTCGACCACCTTATCGAGCAGGAACAGGCTGGAGACTTCCCTGAATTCCGCCTCGCCGGGCGGGAAGTGCTGCCCGATGTCCCCCAGCGCCGCCGCCCCGAGCAGGGCGTCCATGACAGCATGGGTGAGGACGTCGGCGTCGCTCCAGCCCTCCAGCCCTTTATGGAAAGGTATCTCCGTGCCGCCCAGCACCAGCTTCTTGCCCGGCACCAGGGGGTGCACGTCGTAGCCAATGCCGATACGCAGGTTATCTTTCATATTCCTTTAATAATGCTTCCGCCACCGCGAGGTCGTCGGGAGTGGTTATCTTTATATTATCATACGAGCCCATGTACAGTTTAACCCTGTAGCCGGCTTTCTCCACCAGCGAGGCGTCGTCGGTGACGTCTCCAAACGTATGCCGGTAGGTGTTCTGGATGACATCGAGGCGGAACACCTGGGGAGTCTGGACAGCCCTTAAATATTGACGAGGGAGCGTCTGGCGGACGATGTTGTTATCTCCGGCGACCTTGATGGTGTCCGTCACCGGCACGGCGGCTACGGCGGCTCCGGTCTCTTCCGCCGCGGCTATCCCTCTCTCGATGAGGTCGACGGTCACGAGCGGGCGGGCGCCGTCGTGGATGACCACCCAGTCGCCGACTTTCAGCCTCTTAAGCCCCTCCGCCACCGAGTCCTGCCGCAGCCTGCCCCCCAGGCAGATATCCCTGACTTTAGACCACCCTTCCGCCGCCACCAGCCGGCGGCACCGCTCGATGTTCTTCGAGCTCATGACGACGATTATCTGGTCGATTTTTTTACATGCCTGAAAGGTATCGATGACCCTGGCGATGACCGGGCGACCTTTTATGGGGGCGAACATCTTATCGATGCCGTCCATGCGCTGGCTGTCCCCCGCCGCCACGATTATCCCGGCGTTGTTGGTGACTTTTTTCTTCATAATATAACTATAAAGAGGTTCTTTTAATATTCGATTACAAATGAGTTTATCACAATGGACATAAATAATAAAAAGGTTTACAATACCTCATACCTTTTACTGAGAAATTATAATGGGCATTAAACAAAGAATAGTTTCGCCATTCAAATGGCTGTTTGCCAAGCGGAAACGTTGGATTCCCGCCGTTATAATTCTATCTTTGATAGCTTTGCCTTTTGTCGTTCTAGGCTCACATGGATTATATAGATACATTGATTACACTCTTGATGATATCCGTTACAGCAAAGGCGAGGAGGCTAGAATAGAACAACTACAGATTGACCTTGAAAATAGCCAAAAAAAGTGGCAATCAAGCAACATTACTAGCTATAAATTTAAACTTGACTTGTTGTTTGGTGGCGAAACATTTTGGGAGGAGGGTTCACATGGTCGTTCGGAAGGCCCACAAGAAGAACGAACGATGATGATAATAGTGAATGATATCGATAATATAAACGTTATCGACAGTGTTACATCAAATAATACGGGGATTGGTTCAAGTAAACCCAATGTAAAATATTTCCCGTATTATGGCAAGTCTGCTTATTCAATACCAGAATTATTCAACATTATTCAAGATTGTTTAGATAACCCATACTTTGCAATTAAAGTAAAGGGACCTGAAGGTTTTATACCCAGTTTGGTCTCGGCGGTATTCAATGAACAATATGGATTCCCTGAGTTTATTACTATTTATGTTCAACTGGGGAATTATGAGGACTACCATAGAATATATTTTGTTACTTACGAGATATCAGAGTTTAAAGTCATTGAATGATATCAGGCAGATTGGTTTAAATCAGTCTTCGACCCCCACCAGCCCCCTATATTCACCGACCCCCTGAAGGAGCTTTCTCCGCAACGAATATGCAGTACTTCCCGATACCTTTAGTGGCATATCTGTATTGCCTGAAAGCCAGCCGGGCGTGGTTTATCGATAATTTCGTCTTCAGCCCGAGCAGCCGGAGCAGCAAGACCAGGGGATAGGCTATCCATGCCAGGCAGTAAATGCGTAACGATGACGGTGCCACCTTTTCACTGACATCATCGCATACCACATTCTGAAAACCGGCTTTCCTCAGGTATTCCGGGAACTCCGCTACAGTCGGAATATCAGTTACCGCCCAGCCTTTGAGGTCTTTGTTGAGCTCAGCGCTTGCCACGGTCTTGAAGGCATCGGCGATGATGATGCGTCCTCCCGGTTTTAATATCCGACTCACCTCCGTCAGGAACGCCTGCTTGTCTCCGGCGTGGCAGGAGGACTCCACCGCCCAGACGATATCGAATACGTTTTCGTCAAAAGATGTCCGGCAGAAGTCCATTTCGTGAAAGCTGACCAGACCGTCCAGTTTTTTCTTTTCAGCTTCCCCCCGGGCGATATTCACAAAATTACGGTTGATATCAATGCCGACAACCCGGCACCCGATATTTTGAGCCAGCCATAACGAACTGCCGCCCACGCCGCAGCCGGCATCGAGGACTCTATCCTGCGGAGTTATCTTCGCCTTATCCGCCAAGACTTCCATCATCCTGACCAGAGCATCAGTATGCCCCTGTCCGTTGTCGTGGAATCCGTAATGAAGGCAGAGGTGCTTATGGCTGCGCCAAAATATTTTGTAGTAGAGATAGCACTCGTCGTAATACCTGGTGATGCTGTCCGTCTCGCTACTCATCAGACCACCGTTTCCCTCCCCCCTCGGTTGTTATCTATTCCCACCTTTATCCTTCCCGTTAGGGTAGGACAGCCGCCCTCGCATCATTGGCGGCTTAGCCCGCAGTTTTTCTCCCCACCAGCCCCTTATTCACCGCTTCTCTTAAAGTACTCGCTATGATTATCTCCATGTCCTTCGGGGGATTCAGCTTGGCGCCCGTTTTAGGTACAATGCAGTGTTTAAAGCCAAGCCGAGCGGCTTCGCTTAGTCTCCGGTCCATCTGGTTGACGGCGCGCAACTCTCCGCTCAGTCCCACCTCCCCGATAGCCGCCGTCTGCGGGGCCACCTCGGCGTCGCGGTAGCTGGAGGCAATCGCCAACGCCATGCCCAGGTCGGCGGCCGGCTCGCCCACCCGCAGTCCACCCGTCACGTTCACCAGGATATCCTGGTTGCCCAGCTTCAAGCCCACCCGCTTGGTCAGCACCGCTGCTATCATCAGCAATCGATTAAAGTCCACGCCGTTAGCGGTGCGCCGCGGCTGCCCGAAGTTGTTGAGCGTCGTCAACGCCTGTATCTCGACCAGTAACGGACGGCTCCCCTCGATGACCGGCACCACCGCTGAGCCTATCGTTTCCGTGCCTCTTTGAGAGAGGAACGCTAGCGACGGATTTGCCACCTCGACCATTCCCTGCTCTTTCATCTCGAAGACGCCCACCTCGTTGGTGGAGCCGAAGCGGTTCTTGACGCAGCGTAAAAGTCTATAGGCGCTGAAAGGCTCGCCTTCCAGGTAAAGGACGACATCGACGATGTGTTCCAGGACACGCGGTCCGGCGATGGCGCCTTCTTTGGTGACATGCCCGGAGATGAAGACCGGCACGCCGCTGGTCTTGGCGAACTGCATCAGCCTCATGGTGCACTCGCGCACCTGTCCCACGCTGCCCGCCGCCGACTCCATTCCCGGTGCGTAAACGGTCTGGATGGAATCGACCACCGCCAGTCCCGGCCTGACCTGTTCTATCTGCTCCATCACCCGCTCGAGGTCGGTCTCCGCCATGATGAAAAGCCCTTCCCCGTTAAGTCCCAGCCTCCCCGCCCGGAGCTTTATCTGCTGCGCCGTCTCCTCTCCGGTGACGTAGACCACGCGGTTTTGCCTGTTAGCGATGGATGCCGCTGCCTGCAACAGAAGGGTGGACTTGCCGATGCCGGGGTCGCCGCTGACCAGAGCCAGCGACCCCGCCACGAGGCCGCCCCCCAGCACCCGGTTGAACTCGCCGATGGGCAAAGGGGTGCGGTCGTTGGACTCCACGGACACCTGCGAAAGCTCCTGGGGAGGTAAAAAGGGGCCCGAAGGACGTGAAGGCGCGACCTCAGCCCGGACCGTCATCTCCACGAAGCTGTTCCACTGCTGGCAGTCCGGGCACCTGCCCAGCCACTTGGGGCTTTCCCTGCCGCACTCCTGGCAGACAAAGACGACTTTATCCGATTTACTCACAGAATGACTTTACAGGATTTATAAAAAGAAGGCAAGAGGCTATTGTTCACAAGTGATATTAGTTATATAATATTCCAAATATAACAAGAGGTTTAATTTTATGGCAAAGAAACCAAAAGTTTGGAAAACTACATGTAAACGCTACGTTGCTTTTATGGACATTATGGGCTTTAGAGATAAAGTATTTAGGGAAAGTCACGATGATATAAAGAAGATGTTTACCAATTTACGTCCAGCGTTCAAATCATTAGAAAAAGAAACTAAGCGACTAATGTATGAAAAAAAGAGCGAAATAATAAATAAAAATATTCACCCAACACTTTTTCCTGTAAAATTTTCTGACTCTATTATACTTTTTTCTAGCGATGACACTTCTTTTTCTGCAAGTTATACTCTTTTGAATACATTACTTATTATGTATCAAGCAATAAGAGATGGCATTCCAATTAAAGGTGCCTTGGCCTTCGGAGAAGTCACTGCAGAAATAAATGAGTCTTTGTATTTTGGTAAACCTATTATAGATGCATATGAATTACAAAATGAACTTAAATTATATGGAGTTATTTTACATCATACATTTGAAAAACGTCTTAAAGAAATGGGTAAAGAATTTATATTGAGTAGTGAGTTGTTAAAAGAATATCCTGTTCCAATGAAATCTGGAATAATTAATCACCGCTTAATTGATTGGACAATCGTAACTGAAAAATCAATTACCCATACAAAGCTAGTTGCAAATTTATATAATTATGTTTCTGGTAAACCTAGAATATATGTTGATAATACTCTTGAATTTGTTCGAGAAGTCTTAAAAAGAAAACGGAAAAAGAAGCCCTTGAAATAACACTCTCACCCCTCCCCCTCGTATCTTATCTATTCCCACCTTTACCCTGAGTTTACTGAAGGGCTGCCGCCCGGTATCATTAGCTGCTTAGCCCGGGGGATGTTAACGGATTAAATAGCGAATGCCACGAGGGCGGGCAGGGTGGGAAGTAAAACTCTGCGTGTAGGGATGGGGGAGGGGTAAAGTGTTATCCCCCCAGGAACTTCCACCCGGAGATATAAATACCCGTAATGATGGCGGTCGTAATCACTCCCGCCACGCAGGGGCCCATGGCGAAGGGCAGAATCATGCACTTTTTGTTGACGGAGAAGGCGCACTTCTGTGCTACCTTGGCGGTGGTCGGCACGCAGGAAACGGCGGCAATCCCCAGCAAAGGATTGAACGGCTCTTTGCTTATCCTGCGGAAAATCAAGCCCCCGGCGATTCCCCCCAGGCCGGAAAGCGTCAGGGCAATCACGCCCAGCACCAGCAGCAGCAGTACCTTGGAGTTCAGGATGATGTCAACACCGAGCAGTGCCCCCAGCGTAAAGCCCAGGAACAGCGTCGAGCCGTACAGCAGCGGACCGGAGAGGAACTCGACGAACCGGGTGATGCCCGCCTCCTTGATAGCCAGCCCCAGGAAGAAGGAGGCGAACAGCGGCGCCGCCACCGGAAAGAGGAAAACCAGCAGGGTAAAGGTGGCGATGCAGAAAGCGAACTTGGAACCCGCCGGTACCTTGGGTATGGTGCGGAAGTCCATCTCCGTGGCGCGCATCCGCTTGGGGATGATTTTCACCAGGAACGGGAACCCCGCGTAGCAGATGCCCAGGTAAACGTAAGCTACCACGGTAATCGGCACGAAGAGGTCTTTAGCCATCATCAGCGACCCGTAAAGCACCATCGGACCGTCCGCCCCGCCCACCAGGGCGATAGCCGCCGCCTCGTTGGGGAGCAGTCCCATGCCCATGGCGATGGGCAGCGTCACTATCGTGCCGAACTCGGCGAATATCGCCAGGAAAAGGCTCATGCCCGGCCTCGCCAGCAGGATATCGATATCCGTTATCGCCCCGATGCCCATGAATACCAGACAGGCGATAAGTCCGTTGCTGAACATGAAGGTGTAGATGGGCTGGAGGAAGTCCACCTGCAGGAAATACATCAATTCCTCGAGGTTGCCCGCCAGCGGATTGGCAAAGAGCGTGCCCACCGGCCCGGCATCGGTCATTATCAGCCCCCCCACCTGGCTGGCTTCCAGCACCATCAGGCCGCCGTTGACGGCTATCATCCCGATGCCCAGCGGCAGCATAATCAGGGCTTCCAGGACTTTCTTATAGGAAAGGTAGATGAACAGGATGCCGAGGGCTACCAGCAGCAGCCTGCCCAGGGCGATGGACGGCTCCGTCTGGAAGAAGGTATAAATTCCCTGGAAAAATTCCAGAAAGTCCATGCTCTAACTCTCCGGCTTGGCGGCTTCCGCCGTATCTCCGCCTTTCCTGTGGACGAAGAAGGCGATGATTTTAACGATGAAAGCCACGCATACGGCGATAACGGCGGCTATTCCGTAGGCAATCAGGGCGAATACAACGGGATGAAATTCCATAATACTCTATTATGTCATTACGAGTGAAACGAAGCAATCCCTTTCGGATATCAATACTCGATGATAGCGACGACGTCGCCGGGCTTGACCACCTGGTCGACGGATACATTAATCTCGGTTACGGTACCCCCCACCGGCGCGACAATCGGGTTTTCCATTTTCATGGACTCCAGCACGCAGAGCACATCGCCCTCGCTGACGGCCTGACCGGCTTTCGCCTCCACGCTGATAATCTTACCGGTGATGGGTACTTCAACTTTCTCCAGTGCCAATTCTCCGGCTCCTTTCCGTTGGCTCCCTATAATATTTTAGGGCGGTGGCATCCTCTTCCGGAACTACCACCGCCCCATTATACTGGAATCGGGGAGACAAGTCACGCTTATGGTAAAGAGTAATTATGTAGCCGCGCCGACAGCCAGGTTAGGTATGGGGTAACTGTCTTGCGAGCTGATAACGATTTCCTCGCCTTTGACGTCGACGACCACATATGATACGTAGGAGTTCTCCGTAACGCGGAACTCCGAGGTCTCTTTCGGCTTGCTCTTGGCTTCCTTGATGCGTTCCTTGATTATCCTTTCTACCTCGAATTTCACGCTCTTGGTGGAAAACACGTCTATTCCGTCCGCAGTTTTCTCGGCGGCAAGGATATCCGGCAATTCGCTGATTTCCTTGAGCGCTTCTTTGATAACGTCCGCCCTCTTGAGACTGGCTTTGACCGCAAATACCCTGTCGAACGTCTTGAATTCTTCACGCAGCACCAGTTCGGAAAGCCTGTCTTCCAGCATGTTCTGTATGGTGCGACGTAACGGCCTGGCGCCGTAGACCTCGTCATAGCCCTTCTCACCGAGCAGGTCCTTGGCGGCATCGGCCACGGACAGCTTGATTTCCTTATCAGCCAGCTGTCTGTCTACCGTCATCAGCATCAGGTCGACTATCGACCGTATCTGTGCTTTATCCAGCGAGTGGAACACCACCACGCCGTCGACGCGGTTGAGGAATTCGGGGCGGAAGGACTTCTTCAGTTCGTTGAGCAGGTTTTCCTTCATCCTTTCGTAGGACCGCTCCCGATTCTTGGCTTCGTCGGCGCGCTGGGCAAAGCCGAGGACGGTACCTTTCCGGATGGTTTCCGCGCCGATGTTGCTGGTCATGATAATGATGCTGTTGCGGAAGTCAACCCGCCGTCCCTTGGCGTCGGTCAGGTGCCCGTCGTCGAATATCTGCAGGAGCAGGTTAAAGACATCCGGGTGGGCTTTTTCAATCTCGTCGAGGAGAATACAGCTGTAAGACTTACGCCTGACGGCTTCGGTCAACTGCCCGCCTTCGTCATAGCCGACGTATCCCGGAGGGGCGCCCACCAGGCGTGAAACGGCGAACTTCTCCATGAATTCGGACATATCGATGCGTATCAGCGTATCCTCGCTGCCGAACATGAACTCAGCCAGCGCTCTGGCGAGTTCAGTCTTGCCGACACCCGTCGGCCCGAGGAAAATGAAATTACCAATCGGACGCCGCGGGTCTTTGAGTCCCGCCCTCGCCCGTCTTATTGCCTTGGCTATGGTGACGATGGCTTCATCCTGTCCGATAATGCGCTGATGCAGGACGTCTTCCATATTGAGCAGGCGACTCGTCTCGTCGTCGGCAAGCTGTACCACCGGCACACCGGTCCACATACTCACCACCTCGGCGATGTCTTCCTTTTTCACCACAATATCTTCCTGTTCCTGCTCGCTCCGCCACTCGTCTTCCAGCTGCTTGATTTTCTCGTCTATCTGCAGCTCACGCTCGCGCAGCTCCGCCGCGTAGTCGTACTGCTGTGTCGCCAGGGCGGCGTCCTTGTCCTTGCGGATATTATCGCCCTGTTCCTTGGCCTGTTTGAGCGTTATCGGCATGGTGCGGTGCCGTATTCTCACCCTCGAAGCCGCCTCGTCAACCAGATCGATAGCTTTATCCGGCAGGAAGCGGTCGGGTATATACCTCGACGCCAGGTTGGCGGCGGTAATCAGAGCTTCATCGCTGATGGTCAGCCGGTGGTGCTGCTCGTAGCGTTCCTTGATGCCGCGCAGGATTTCCATCGTTTCGTCAACCGACGGTTCCTCGACGAGTACCGGCTGGAAGCGGCGCTCCAGCGCCGCGTCCCTTTCCACGTATTTGCGGAAGTCATCGAGTGTGGTGGCGCCGATACACTGTAGTTCGCCGCGTCCCAACGAAGGTTTCAAAATGTTGGCGGCATCGACGGCTCCCTCGGCGGCGCCGGCACCCACCATGGTATGGAACTCATCGATGAATATCACGCAGTTGCCGGCGGTCTTTATCTCGTCGATTATCTTCTTTAGCCGCTCTTCGAACTCACCGCGGTATTTCGTACCAGCCACCATCGACCCCATGTCCAGCGCTATCAGGCGCCGGTCTTCCAGGGTCTCGGGGACGTCACCGGCAACGATGCGATGGGCTAGTCCTTCGACGATGGCTGTCTTGCCCACGCCCGGTTCGCCGATGAGAGCGGGATTGTTCTTGGTGCGGCGACTCAGTATTTGGATGAGCCGCTCGATTTCCTTATGCCGCCCGATTACGGGGTCGAGTTTCCCGGCGCGTGCGGCCGCCGTAAGGTCGATACCCAACTGGTCGAGAGCCGGGGTCCGGCTGGTGCTGCGGGGCATTCTGGCTTTGGGGGAACCCTGCGTGAGGATATGGGCGGTCTCGGCGCGCGCCCTTTCCAGGGTGATGCCGAAGCTGTCCAGCACGCTGGAAGCCACGCCTTCACCCTCACGAAGCAAGCCCAGCAGCAGGTGCTCGGTGCCGATGTAGTTGTGCCCCATCTGCCGCGCTTCGTCAATGGCGAGTTCGATTACCTTCTTGGCTCGGGGAGTCAGGCCGGTCTCGCCACTGCCGGGTTTTTCGCCCCGCCCGATGATAAATTCTACGGCGGAACGTACTTTACCCAGGCCGATGCCCAGATTGGTCAGCACCCGGGCCGCCACACCTTCTTCCTCGCGTACCAGTCCCAGTAAAATATGCTCGGTGCCGATATAGCTGTGATTAAGAGCGCGTGCTTCTTCCTGTGCTATCGTCAGCACACGTCGGGCTCTCTCTGAAAACTTTTCAAACCTGCTGGCCATATTATCTTCCTCTAGTTATTCAACCGGATTAAGGCCTTCTATTTTCATCTTATTATAATGCAGGTGGTAAAGCAAGAGATTGCAGACACATCTTATTCACAATTAACACTAAAAGCCCGGTGATAATTAAGCCTCCTGGCAGTGGCATATTTTCCACAAAGGGTCACCCCCTCAGTATCGTCTGCGCTGGGGCGTTTCACTTCCGTGTTCGGGATGGGAACGGGTGGTGCCACCCCGCTCTAACCACCAAGAAGCATACTACTCTAATATTGCCTTTAAGTTGTTAATGTGCTGGCTTTAACCAATCTAATTCTAGCACACTGTCCCCTGTATGAAAAGAGGCAAATCTAAATTTTTCGTATAAAGAGCGTAAAAAATACATAGAAGTATGGTAGGAATATCAATAGCAATAACATCAAAGTTACTCTTGACCTGATGTGATACTCATGATATTATTACCTGAAAGCAAGTTTCAGAAAGAGGGGGTGTTGATGTTAGCTCAAGCAAGTGAAATATCCATAACGCCGTCACACCCCGGCAGGTTCTAGGTCAGGCAGTATTCCCCAACAACCCGAATAATCCGGCCGTTCCTCCGGGAGCGGCCTGTGCTTTTCTCTCCCCGGCAATATCGGCCGGATGCCAGCTTTCAACACAGACCGCGGGTGTGACAGTGCCGCGGTTTTTATGTTTTTGGTTACAGAAATATTCACTCTCCGAGGTTTTTATATGGTTGATAAACGCGTGAAAAAACATCGTCAAGATAAACTCGAGGATAAACAATTCGTCTGCCGGCACTGTGGTCGCACCGTGGATACTGATGCCCCCGGGACCGGACACCGCAATCACTGTCCCTGGTGCCTGAGAAGCGTGCATCTGGACGTACGTACGGGCGACCGAGCCTCGTCCTGTGGAAGCATTATGGAGCCTGTTGCCATTTCGGTACGGCAGGGTAAGGAATGGGTAATTATCCACCGCTGTACCTCGTGCGGGACTTTGAAAGAAAACCGCATCGCCGGGGACGACAACGAGATGGCGTTACTGTCTCTGGCTGTCGGCCCGGTAGCCCGGCCGCCCTTCCCCCTGGACGCATGGCTGAAAATAAGAGGAGAAAACCGATGACTATAAATAAAGCAAGAATGAAAGAACTGCTGAAAAACGACCGCTTTCCGCGTTCGGCTAAATACGACCCCGCATGGGTTCTGAAGGGGTGGATGGGACCCAATGTCCTGTGGCTGGCGGAGTGGCTGTGCGAGGAAATGGAGCTGAAGTCGGGGATGCGCGTGCTGGACATGGGTTGCGGCAAGGCGCTTAGTTCCGTCTTCCTGGCCAAGGAGTTCGGCGTGCAGGTCTGGGCTAACGACCTCTGGATAAGCGCCGCTGAGAACTGGGAGAGAATCCGGGAAGCCGGACTGGAAAACAAGGTCTTTCCCATATATGCCGAGGCTCACGCCCTGCCCTATGCCGAGGGCTTCTTCGACGCCATCGTCTGCCTGGACTCCTATCAGTACTTCGGCACCGACGACCTCTACCTTAATTACTTCCACAAATTCCTCAAGACGGGCGGCCAAATAGGCATCGTCGTGCCGGGACTGACCCGGGACTTCGACGGGCCTGTACCGGAGTACCTGACGAAGCCAAGCGGAGGTCGCACGGCTTTCTGGGTGGACGAGTGCTGGTCCTTTCATACCGCCGACTGGTGGCAACGGCACTGGGCAAAGCTGAGCTTCATGGCGGATGTTACGGCGGAACTGCTGCCCGACGGCGTCAAAGACTGGATCCAGTACGAAAAAGCGTGCGACGAAGCTGGAACGCTGATGTTCCCCTCGGAGGCAGAAACCCTCGAAGAGGACGGCGGCAGGTACCTGGCTCTGATAAGGATGGTGGGGCGTAGAAAATAAGGAAAGCCTAGCGATTTGCACTCTCGGATTATTTTTGTTAATCTTGTAAAAAAGACTATCTCACACGTGATGCAATTTCCAAGATAATTCGATTGTTTTAATATATCCAACCGGGACATATTGCGATGTTGAGAAAAAGCCGAATCGTCCTGGTAGCAGCTCTCCTGATAACCGTCCTGGCTACGAGCCTTTCAGGCTGTACCGTCAGTTCCGCCCGGAGTGCTAGCGACCCAAAAATCAACCCATTCGATACCAGCCGCGTCGCTACGGTACGCATCATTATAAGCGAAAAAGACTGGCAAACTTTAAAAACAAATGCCTACGCCAAGGATTACTACAAGGCTGATTTCTGGTTCGACGATGAGCTTGTGCCGGATGTCGGCGTCAGGACCAAGGGCAACGCTTCGCTCCTGGAGACGGTTACCTGGAAAAGCCCCCGCTTCCCGCTGTGCATCGATTTTAACCTGCTTAATCGGGCGCGCACCTTCCACGGCATGAAAAAGGTACATTTCAACAACGGCTGGAGCGACCCCACCTTCATCCGGGACGTCATTTCTTACGAGATATTCGCCAAGATGGATATTCCCTCCCCCCGGGCGTCTTTTGTTGACCTGTGGCTCAATGATATGCATCTGGGGTTGTATACCATGGCAGAGGCAGTTGACCAGTCTTTCCTCCAGCGGTACTTCGTCGACACCAGTGGTAACCTGTACAAGCCCGAGGTAATGTCAGCACGCCTGGACTGGACGGAAGAAGTCGCTTATCAGGGCTTCTCTATGTTCGGCATGCCCCCGGGCACCATCCCGGAAGCAGACCCTCTGGTTAAACTCAATCTCGGCGGAGGACCGCTCCGGGACATCCTGAAAGCCCTGGACGCCGAGGAATCCATCCCGGCTTTTGCGTCTGACAACGCGTCGCCGCCTCCGCTTTTTTCACCGGCCGTCATGCCGCGCAACTACATCGAAGGCGCCGGATTGAAGACCAATGCGAACAACCCGGACCACACCGGTCTGTTTAGATTCCTCGATGTCCTGAACAACGAGCCTGACGAGACTTTCCCACAGGAAATCGAGAAGGTGCTGGACGTGGATGAAACCCTGCGCTTTTTTGCCGTGTCGGCTGCTATCGTGCATCTGGACAACTATATCGGCATCGGGCACAACACCTATTTCTACGAGGTTGACGGTAAATTTTACGTTATCCCCTGGGACCTGAACATGACCTTCGGCACGTTTAACAGCGGTATCCGCAAAAAGGGCATTATAAATTTTTACATCGACGAACCCACGTCCGGCCCTATCAGTAGATACCCCCTCGTCAACCGGCTGCTGTCTTATGAACCTTATCTTGAAACCTATCATCGCTATATCCAGGAAGTGCTGGACGGCCCGCTCTCTCTTGATGTCATCCTGCCGCGCATCGACCAGCTTGCCGAACTAATCCGTCCTTATGTCAAAGCCGATACCGAGGCGTTTTACGCTTACGAGGACTTCGAGCGGTGCCTCACCGAAGACCTGAGACCGCCGGACCCCTTTGAAGGCTGGCAGGCGGGCGGCCAGACTCCGATGCTGCCATTTTTCCTCCATCGCTGGGAGACCGCCGCCCTGAGCGAGAACTTCGGGGTGAAAAGCCTGTTCGAACTGCTGATGCGTAATTTAACACCGGAAGAATACGATACGCTCAAGGAATGCGTTACCGAGAAACACTATCACCTGTTCCTGCAAAACAAATTCGGTCCGCTGGAATCCCTCCAGCCCCCGCGCCAGCCCGGTTACGGGCCTAACTCTTTCGGTCTGAAGACCTTTATCCAGGCGCGCTACGAGTCCGTCCGGCAGCAGCTTGCCGGGGAGTTGCCGAGTCGCGGGATTCCCGGCAGTGGCAACGGCGCCAGTATGTGGATGGCTGACTTTTTCTTGCCCCCGGAAGTATAAGTAAGAGCGGAGGAATGTGAGATAAAAATTACCAGCCTCTATAAAAATCCGGCGGAGCCCGCCCCGGCAGCCCCGGCGCAGCGGTTCGAGCGGAAGTTCATTATTCTCCCCGCCAATATCGGCCTGGCTTATACCATGCTGCGGCAGGTCTGCCGACCGGATAAAGAATACCCGGAGAACAGGATTCACAGCCTCTACTTTGATTCCGCCGACCTCGACCAGTACGAGAGGTCGGCTTCCGGGGAATACCGCAAGAACAAGGTACGCCTGCGCTGGTACACCGGTGGGGAACGCGAGACCGTCTACACGCCGGTCTATGTCGAGCTTAAAACGAGGCAGGGATTCGCCAGCAGCAAGCAGCGCCGTAAACTTACCGTACCGACCTGGTCACTTCGTCCGGAGAACCTGTCACGCGGCATCATCGACCGCACGATACTCCTTGACACGCTGGCCGGCTTCGGATATTTCCCGGAAAAACCCCTCAAACCGATTATCCTGATAAACTACCAGCGCTACCGTTTAAACGAGATGCAGACCGGGGTGCGCGTATCCTTCGACCACGATATACGCGCCCTGGTGGTAGACCCGGAACTGGGCCGACGGGAAGGAGAGATACGCCTGCCCAACGGCGTCATCGAGGTCAAAGGTCCCTCGCTGGAGCTGCCGGTAACGCTGCGCCGTATGCGCCTGCTGGACGTGGACTGGAGTCGTTTTTCCAAGTACGGCTCCTGCCTGGATGCTTTTTTCACCGAGCCGGGGAGCGTAGCCCGCTTCTGGCCGCCGGGTAGATTAATATTGCCATAGATGAAAAGGAGGATATCTCATGTGGAATGAATTCTGGGATTATGTAGAGGGACTGCAGTCCCCGCTGGGGCTTTCCGAAATCATCGTAGCCCTGTTATTTTCCATCATAGCGTCCGTCATCGTTTACCTGATGTACCAGCTTTTCTACGGGTCGAGGCATATCGGGGCAGGCGTACACCGCACCTTCATCATCGGCGGTCCCGCCATCACCGCCCTCTTCCTCGGCATCCAGGTATCCATACCGCTCTCGCTGGGATTGCTGGGAGCGCTATCATTCGTCCGCTTCAGAACCCCGGTCAAAGACCCGGCGGAGATAGGATTCCTCCTTTTACTCATCGCCTCATCAATCGGCGCCGCCACCAATAATTACCTGGCGACGGCCATTCTCTTCGCCATAGTGTTCATCGCCCTGGGAATCCACTGGCTGACTCGCAACCGGTTTACCGTATTCGGGCGGGGACAATTGATGATTTCCGTCGACCAGCCTTCGTACGCGGGACTGGAAGCCAGGCTCTCGGCTTTCCTCAACGAGCGCCTGCGTGGACTGAGACTGATGACGGTGTCAGTTATGGAAGACCGCGTCAGCCTGAACTACCAGTACCGCCGCCGCACCGGTTTCGACTGGGCGGCTTTCACCAACGACATCAATCAAATGGCCAGCGGCGCCAAGGTAGAGATATTCATCGGGTAAAAACTCCGTCCGGTACTGCCTACCCGAGCATGTGCAGCAGGAAGGGTATGCTGGCAAGGCTTACCAGTGTGGTGAGGAATACGACGCTGGAGACCATCTCCGCTTCATTATGATATTTAGACGCCAGGAGCGCGGCGGTAGCCGCCGCGGGCATTGCCGAATCTAAAATGACGACCGACCGGAACACGCCGGTGACATCCAGAAGGTGTACTATGCCCACCCCTATTCCCAGCCCCACCCCCATGCGCAGGAAACAGGCTAATAGAGTCGTCGGGAACGAGGTTATCCTGGCCCGGGAAAGATTATACCCCAGGACAATCAGGACCAGGGGTATGGTCATCTGAGACACGAAATCGAGCGAGCTGACTATCAACCGGGGTACTTGAGCCCCCAGGAAATTCAACAGCAAGCCCAGAACCACCGCGTAGATAACCGGCTGGCGGAGCACCTCTCTCACGTTCTCCCGCCACAGCTTCCCCGCCATGATATACACCCCGAGAGTGTATAGTAAAATAACATTGGGAATATAAAACAGCGTCGCCGCCGCCAGTCCCTCCGCTCCGTAGGCAAGGAATATCACGGGGAACGGGATGTTCACCGTATTCATCATCGAAATCGGCACGTAAAGGCCGGAGTGCCGCTGCCTGATGAGTTTGAAGGCGACCCAGGCTATCGCCAGACAGCCCAGCATAACGGCGAGGGCGGAAGCCCACATCTTGGCGGCGTCCACCAGCACTATTTCTTTTTCGAGCAGCGAAACGAAGACCAGGGCGGGCACGCCGATGTAAAGGGTAATATCCACCACGGGGGCTACATTGATTCTGGTAAATTTGCCGACCAGGTATCCCAATAATATGGCGAAGAACGTCGGCAGGACTATGTCTATTATGCTGGGCACGATACTTCATCATACAAAATAACACCACGTTCGGTCTACGGTCGCCATGACTGGCATCTCTCCCGCGTCAGGTGCTATCATTAAACGAAACAGTGAGTAAATATGGACATTAATCTGACATTCATGGGCGCTGCCCGGGGCGTGACGGGCTCGCGTTACCTGCTGGAGACGGGCAATTTCAAATTCCTCGTCGATTGCGGACTCTATCAGGAAAGGGAATTCCTTCACCGCAACTGGGAGCCGTTCCGCTGTCCTCCCGGGGAATTGAACACCGTCCTGCTGACGCACGCCCACCTGGACCACTGCGGCTTACTCCCCAAGCTGGTCAGGGACGGGTTCCGGGGCAAAATTATCTGCACTCCCGCCACCGCCGATATCACCAGAATCATCCTCCTTGATTCCGCCAAGCTGCAGGAAGAAGACGCCGCCTATAAGAAAAAGAGGCATCAGCGGGAGGGCAGAAAAGGTCCCTACCCGGAAATCCCCCTTTATACCATAGAAGACGCCGAGGCGACCCTGCCCCTCTTCGAGACGGTGGACTACAACGAGACGGTAAGCGTTAGCGACGGCATCGAAGCCACCTTTCACGATGCCGGCCACGTGCTGGGTTCGTCGATGATTAAAATCCGGTTCTCTCAGGGCGGGGAAAAAAGAAGCATCGTTTTTTCCGGGGACATCGGCAGGTGGGACCGCCCCATGCTGGAAGACCCGAAAGTCTTTCGTTATACGGACTACATCGTGATGGAGTCCACCTACGGCGACCGTGAACACGAGGGCTCCAATGAAATCGGCGACGAGCTGGCGGAGATAGTCCAGGACGCTTTCCAGGCGGGGGGCAATATCATCGTGCCCAGCTTCGCCCTGCAGCGTGCCCAGGAAATCATGTACTATCTGAATATCCTGCGACTCGAAAAGCGCATACCGCCTCTGAACATCTATCTGGACAGCCCGATGGCGATAAGAATTACCGAGGTATTCAAGCGCTACCGCGAGCTTTTCGACCGGGAGATGAAGCAGCTGCTCAAAGACCGCCAGTCGCCTTTTGACTTCTCCGGGCTGAAAATGGTGGAGACCGTGGACGAGTCCAAAGCCCTGAACTACCTCAAAGGAACCAACATGATTATCGCCGGCTCGGGGATGTGCACCGGGGGCCGCGTCAAGCACCACCTCATCAACAACATATCACGGCCGGAGTGCACCATCCTCTTTATCGGCTACCAGGCGGAAGGCACCCTGGGCAGACACATCATCGACGGGGCTAAGAGTGTCAGGATTCACGGGCAGCCGCGGGCGGTGCGCGCCCGGATAGCCCAGATACACGGTTTCTCCGCCCACGCCGATAGGGACGACCTCATGAAATGGCTTTCCAAACTATCGGTAAAACCCAGGCATGTTTTTTTAACGCACGGCGAGAAAAATGCCGCCGAAGCTTTCAGCAGGTACCTGAAAGAGAAGACCGGCTTTGAGACATCGGTACCTGCCTACGGGACCAGAGTCAGGCTGGAATAAAAACAAAATAATCGGGGTTTTTACTCTGTGGAGGAATTATGAACGAAGAATATGAAATCAACCAACTGGCTAAAGAGGAGTCCTGGCGGATGTTTCGCATCATCGGGGAGCTGGTGGAGGGCTTTGATAGTCTCACCGATATCGAACCTGCGGTGACGGTATACGGTTCGGCACGTCTCAAATCCGACAACATATGGTATCAGCAGACAGAAGAAATCGCTTTTCTCCTCGGGCAGGCCGGTTTCAATATCATGACCGGGGGCGGTCCCGGGGTGATGGAAGCCGCCAACAAGGGGGCGCGCCGCGCCGGTGTTAAGTCCGTCGGACTCAATATTCAGCTGCCCGCGGAGCAGGCCTGCAACGAATATGCAGACCGGGTAATCACCTTCCACCATTTCTTCGTACGGAAGGTCATGCTGGTAAAGTACGCCTCCGCTTTCCTCATCATGCCCGGCGGCCTGGGCACCCTCGACGAACTCACCGAGGTCCTCACTTTAATGCAAACCCAGAAAATCAAGCCCTTCCCGATCATCCTGTTCTGCAGCGAATACTGGGGCATCTTCCTGGACTTTCTGAAAAAGACCATGCTGGGTCACGGCCATATCTCCGAGGAAGACTTCGAACTCCTGAGAGTGTTCGATTCGCCCGCCGAAGCTGTTGGCGCTGTCGTAAAATGGTATAAAGAGCAGGTGGTCGTCGGCAGGAAAGCCCTGCAGAGATAGCTTAGTAATATTCTATCTCTTTATTCCCCGGAGGGGCGTCGCTTCCAGTCCCCGGCTTTCTCGATAAGCTCCCTGGCGGCGTTGAGAGCGGTCTCCGTATGGCGCGGTCCGCCTATCATCACCGCCAGCTCGTTTATCAGCGATTCCCCCTGGAGCGACTTTATAGTACTGACCGTACGGTCGCCCGCCGCCTGTTTACTGACGCTGAAATGGGCATCGGCGAAGGCGGCAATCTGCGGCAGGTGGGTGACGCAGATAACCTGATGGTGCCTCGCCAGGTTCCAGAGTTTCCTGCCGATAACCTCCCCGCTGCGACCCCCGATGCCGATATCTATCTCATCGAAGATGAGCACCGGCACGGTATCCGCTTCCGCCAGGGCGCTCTTTAACGCCAGGAGAAACCGCGATATTTCACCGGTGGAAGCAATTTTATCCAGCGGCTTGAGCGGTTCGCCCGGATTGGTAGCAGCCATGAAAACGATTTCATCAACGCCGCTGCTGTTGAACTTACAGGTCTTTCCGTCGGGCAGGGGTATCCCCTCGGGAGAAGGCTCCCGGCTGATGGCAACGTCGAAGTCGACCTGCCCCATGTTGAGGTCGCCGAGTTCTTTCTTTATCGCCGCCACGAGTTTCTCAGCCCCCCGTCCCCGTTCCCGGGAAAGGCGTTCCGCCAGGACTCCCATCTCCTTTTTCAGTTCCCCGCGCCGGACTTCAAGCTGCTCGCGCCGCTCGCTGGAATAAGTGAGGTTTTCCAGTTCTCCCTGGGCTTTCACCAGGTAACGCAGCACCTCTTCGATTGAGTCGCCGTATTTCCTTTTCAGGGCGTTGATGAGTTCGCGCCGGTTCTGCACTTCCTCAAGGTGCTGGGGGTCGAAGCTGAGATTTTCGCCGTAGTCGTGGACTTCCCGCGCCAGCTCTTCGAGGCCGTGGACGATTTCCTCCAGATAGCTGAGTTTGTCCTGAAGAGAGGGGTCGGTTTCAGCTATCCGTTTCAAAATCGGTACGGCTTCGTTGACCCCGTCCAGTACCGACGACGTATCAAGGGAGTTCTCGTCTCCGTAGATGATACGGTATATTTCATACGAGGCGGCTTTCAGCTTCTCCGCCGATGTCAGCAGAACCAGTTCCCTTTCCAGCGACTCTTCTTCGCCTTCCTGTAGCTCCGCCCGTTTGATTTCGTCTATCTGGAATTGAAGCAGTTCCGTCTGCCGCGCCAGTTCTTGCTCGCTCCTGGATAACGACTTTATTTCCTGTTCAATCTGGTTCAGTTCCGCCACCTTTACACCGAAATCATGCCTTAATTTCCGGGTACGGGCGTAAGCATCGAGGAACTCCCGGTGCTGTTCCTTACTGAGCAGTGAGAGGTGCTGGCTCTGCCCGTGGATATCCACCAGCGCCGCACCGATATCCCGCAGCAGCGACCGCGATACCGCCTGGCGGTTTACCCGCGGCGTGGTGCGACCCTGCCGGCGGAAATCGCAGGCGAGGAGAATGGCATCATCATCGCCTACCAGTCCTTTATCTATGAGTAAATCCCTTTGACGTTTTCCGTTTTCGCCCCCGGCGATGCTGAAAACGCCTTCAATCCTGGCTTCGTCCGAACCGTGACGGATGTCCTCTTCGTTAGCCTGACCGGAAAGCAGGGCTTCCACGGCATCGATAACCAGCGACTTCCCGGCGCCGGTCTCCCCGGTAATCACGTTCAGTCCGGCACCCGGCCGCCATTCTATTTCCTCGATAATGCCGAATCCCCTGACCGTCAGCTCTTCCAGCACCGTAAAAATACTCCTTATATGAGATTGTCGTTCTCGGGCTTCAGCCAGAAAGCCTCAGCCTGAAGGCTTGACCCGAGAATCCACTCCCCTTTTTCCCCTGGATTCCCGCTGTAGTTTACCCCGTACGCCGATACGGGGCGGGAATGACAGAATGGTCCGTACTAATTTTTATCCTTTTTAACCTCTTCCTGCGCCGCTTCCAGGTTCATGGGTATCTGCTGGAAGGGTATCTGCAAAGCCGCTTTCAGGTCGTTGGCGTTGCGCGGCGCGTAAGCCTGCCAGTGGTTATTGAAAAAGGCGAACAGGGTTTTTACTTCCCCCGCGGCGGCTTTTACCTTTCCCGCCAGTCCGTCAATCTCGTCGGGCGAGTAGAGATACCTGTATCGCGTCTCGCTGTTGCCCGTCCACCATTCTTTGGCGTTCCGCCCGTGAAAGCGGAGATACGCCATGTCCGCCGTTACCGGCACCTCCGCGGCTACCGAAGAACTGAATTTGGGCTCGTCAATCTGCACCCAGGCGATGTTGTTTTCGCGGAGCCAGCCGGCGGTAGCGGCATCGTCGCTCCAGCTGCGGTGCCTCAGTTCCACCGCCAGGGGGTACTCGCCGAACGTCTTCGCCAGGGCTTCGAGTATCTGCTGACTGTACCCGTCGTTTTTAAAGCTGGGCGGGAACTGCGCCAGCAGCGCCCCGAGCTTACCGCTCTTTGCCAGGGGCTCGAGGCTGCGGTTGAAAATGTCCACGTCCTCCCGGGATATCGTCGCTGCCTCTCCGGTGGCTTCCTGGTACATCTTCGGGTGGGTGAATTTCTGCCACAGCTTGACGGCGAAAAGGAATCCCCCGGGCACCCGGCGCGCCCAGTCATAGACATTACCGGGATTGGGGGGCCGGTAAAACGTGCTGTTTATCTCCACGGTATCGAAGAACTGACTGTAATATTCCAGCTCGTTTATCTTGCCCGGCGGGTAGAAAAAGCCCTTCCAGGTACCTTCGCCCTTGGGGTAAGACCACCCCGATGTGCCGATATAGATATTAGCCTCAGAGGACACTAACCCCTCTCCGAGATGCTTTTGAATAATTATACCCCAACCGGTGAAGCGAATGCTAAAACCTTTTTTACCTCACCCCCCTTCAATTCCCCTTCAGGGAGAACCTTTCACTTCGTGGTGACCTCAGTGGAACCAAGGTGAACCCCTCTCCGCCGGCGGAGAGGGGGATAGAGGGAGAGGTTACATCTACGAGCTAAGCCGATGATGGTGCGAGGGCGGCAGGGTGGGAATAGATAAGAAACGATGGGGGAAGGGGGCGAACGGATTCTTCGCTGCGCTCAGAATGACAGAATAAAATGCAACGGGGTGAAAAAAGTGCCCAAAAGAAAGAGAACCACCGGGGTAGAATCAAACGCCCGGATGGTTCTCTGAGCTCTATCTAAAGCTAACGCGCTGTTATTCGGCGGGCAGGAGCGGCGCGTACACCCCCGCTTTAAGTATTACATACCTCAACGCTACCCCGCCGATAATAGCAAATACCGCGCCGATGATGAAAGCCGCCGTCTGCGCCGCCTCGGTAAAAGCGTAGGGGGCAATTATGGCAATAGGGACGACGATGCCAATCAGAACCACGCCGATCCAGAACACGGGGGCGATGCTCCCCTTCAGCAGCAGCATCACCGAATCACGGGCGACGTGACTCTCGTAGGTGGTAATCCAGAGATATATCGCCACGGAAACGGCGTAGACAACCAGTACCGCCACCATCGCCGTAGCCACGTCAACTATCTGGCGGGTGGTTTCCCCCTGACTGGCGAGGAGGAGTATCGCCATACCCCCGGTCAGGCCGGCAACCACGAAGAGTATGGGTATGATTGCCGAATTCCATAACTTGATAGCCCCGACGTACCCCACCACGAAGCCGCTGTAAATAGCGACCCCGAAAGCCGCTATCCCGGCAAATACCTTGAACACGGTCTCTGCGGCCGTGCCGGGCGCCCAGTAAGAAATGGCAAGCTGTATGGCGGCGCAGCCGAGGAACAGCCATATCAGGATGAAGCCGCGAGATATCCAGGAACTGTTGGGCTTGAGAACCATCCGCCAGAACCTCATGGGCTTGCTCAGGTGCGCCATATCCGTCATTCCCGTAGCCATAGCCAGAATCCAGGCGACGAACATCCCCACCAGATTATCAAAATACAAAGAAGCCAGATACAGACCGCCGCTGATACCCCCGAAGAAGAGGGCAAAGGCAATCAATATGCCGTGTCCCTCAATCCAGTCGGTTTGAGGAGTGTACTTCATCATAAAATCATATGGTTTTATCCGCATCATTTGCGTATGCCTCCCCTTAATTTAATCGGTCAGTCAATGTAGAAAATCGAGGGATCCGTGTCATACTCAGGATGGAAAGCATGACCGTGCTTTTCCTTTATTATCCTGTTTATCTCGCTGTTGGGGTCGTCCAGGTCACCGAAGTGTATTGCCTTGGTGGGACAACTGATAACACAGGCGGGGGTTGCTTCGCGGTCGACTCCGGGCGTCAGTCCCGCCGCCATACCGGAATCTATCCTTTCCTTGCAGAAGACGCACTTCTCCACGATACCCTCCTGGTGAGGATACAACTCCCTGCCTACTTTCTCGTGCTCGGTAAGTTCCTGGCCCGGGAAATACTGTGTATCTCCATCTTCATAGAACATCCTCATCTGGTAAGGACAGGCAATTATGCAGTACCGGCAACCCACGCACTTGTCCTCGTCAACCCAGACAATGCCGTCTTCCCTCTGGGAGGTGGCGCCAGTAGGACAGACCTTGACACAGGCCGGGTCGGCACACTGATTGCAGCGAACCGAATATATAAGCTTGGTGACAGAAGGATACTTACCTCTCTCTCCTATGAGTACCCTGTTCCAGAAAATTTCGGGCGGGAGGAAATGCTCCGCCTTGCAGGCAAGGACACACTCATAGCAGCCGATGCACCTCTTCTGTTCTATCGCCATACCCCATCTCATAGCTTGTCACCTCCTGCTCCATCGAATTCTATTCTGTGGTCCACTTTATAAACCTTGACCGTAGCCGCCGTCTCCTGGCTCCAGGATACCGGGCAGGCATGCTTGAAGTCCGATTCCAGGAGAATATTGAAGTTCGTACCCTTGCCGTAGGCAATGGGCGCGCCCTTAGCCCAAGCACCGGAACAGGCGGAGATGGCTACCGTCCTGGGGTGCTGGCCCTGCATCGTCTTGAGGGTGCCGGTGGTCTTCCGCCCGTAGGGAGACTCCAGGCAAATGAGGTCGCCGTCCTTCAGTCCCTTTTCCGCAGCAGTAGCCGCATTCATGGTGATGTTGTAGGTATAAGGATTGAGTCGACTGACCTCGTCGAGCCAAGGCATTTCCATAGTGTAGGTACCGTTATGGAGGATATCGCGGTAGGAGAAGCAGTAGAGGTCGTATTCACCGGAAAGCTCCTTGCCGACCTGCGGGGAGAAGTAGCTGATGAGTGGTGTAAACTGCTCCCAGTCGAGCTCTATGCCCGCCTTCTCGGCATTCTTCATGACTTCTTCTTTAAGCTCGGCGATGTGCTCCATGTAGATAGGTATTCTGACATCCACATACCAGCGCCAGTAAGCCTCCTTGGGTTTCTTGGTCCAGTCAACCGAGCCGTGTTCCGCCATGTATTTCATGCCGTGTTCCTCGCCGAAGTAGAATTTCAGGGCCCGGTCCATCATCTCGTCATAGGTAACCTTCTCATCGGGGCCTATCAACTGGACAACTTTCTTCGGGTCAATATCACCCAGGTGCCTGATGCTGTCCAGGTCACCGCCGATAAGCGCCTCGCCGCCGAAACTGGTAAAATAGACATTGTAGTAGTTGTTCATCTCGGCTCTCATGCCTATTCTGTCGGCCAGGTCCCAGAGGACCTCGAGCTTGTTACGGCGCTCGTAGGCCGGCTCGACAACAGGCTGGCGCACCGGGAAGGTCCAGCCTTCCATGCCGATAGGGTGGTTGAAGAAGGGTCCATGCGTCCCGAAAAGACAGTAGGCTTCCAGCGGGTGTAAATCCGGGAGAACGATATCGGCAAAGCCTTCGCAAAACTCGTTGGGAAGGATATTAAAGGTGACGATGAATGGTATTTTCTTCCAGAACTGCTCGGCTATCTCGCGGCTCTGGGTGCTGCGAATCATGTTGGCACCGAAAATCATCGCCAGCTCCACTTCATAGGGGCGGCCCAGCTTATCCCAGTACTTTTCAAAGTCAGAGGTCACGGGTTGAGGAGAGAACGAAGCCGTCGGTGTCAGCTCCTTCATGAGATATGTATAGGGTTTCTGGGACTCTTCTATCGGCCAGGGCCGGTGTTCCATGAAGGTCCCGGCGGTGAGCATGCCGTCTTTGCAGGCGTAAGGCTTAACGGTAAACCTGCCCGTATCCGGGTATCCCTCGATGTAGGCCGGCCAGCCCAGAGTCCCGCCGGGGACGTCCATGGCGCCGACGATACCGTTGAGCAGGCACATGGCGCAGTAACTCTGCGCCGAGTTGGTATGCCCCTGACCGCCACGGAACATGATGGCAGCCACCGGTCGGAGGGGAAGCTTCTCTCCTTCGATTTCAATGGTGGCGCCTATCATAGCGGCATCGACCCACTCTCTGGCGATACGCCGGATAGTCGAGGCAGGGACGGTGCTTTCCTTCTCCGCCCACTCTGGCGTGTACTGCTTGACATGGTCCTTGATAAGCTGGAAGGACGGGTGGCACTTGACGCCGTTCGCCTCGTATTCGCCGAGGATGGCGTAATCGCCGATGGACGGGTCGTTAAAGACCTTGGCTTTATTATCCTTGGCATCCCAGACCAGGGGCTTGTTCGTCTTCTTGTCGCGGACGTATTTGCCGTCCGGGCCGATAAGGTAAGGGCCGTTGGTCTTCATCTTGATAAATTCGACGTCATAAGTGCCGATTTCGTTGAGGATGATATTGACCATCGTCAGGGCGACAATGCCGTCCGTGCCCGGCAGGATAGGTATCCACTCGGTAGCCTTACCCCCGCCGAAGTTGCAGATGGGGTCAAAGACCACATTCTTCATGCCCCGGGAACGGGCATCCGCGGAGAGCCTCATATTGAAGCCCATGGAGTGCCCCGATGCGGTCCCTTTATTGGAGCCCATTTGAATGGCGTAATTGCAGTACTTGAAGTCGGGCACGATAGACCAGGAGGCATGGTAGAGGCCGGCGCCCATGTGGGAGCCGCTGCCGCAGTGAAGTCCGGCGCCGCCGACATACCAGTTCTTGGTACCGAAAACTGCCCCGAAAACGCCGAAGCCCAGGGGCAGGTCCGGTCCGCTGCCCGGTCCGGGCGTGCCGCCGTGAAGGAGTTTGTGCGGGTTCTCGGCGCGAATCTTCCTGAGGCGCTTGGCGATTTCATCGAGGGCTTCGTCCCAGGAAATCCGCTCCCATTTGGGGTCTTCAAAGAGACCTTTCTTGGGATTGGTCCTTCTCAGGGGATAGTTGTAACGATTGGGGTCGTAAAGCGCCTGTATCATAGCCTCGGCCTTGGCGCAGATACCACCCCTGGGACCGAAGTCGCTATCAGGGTCACCCAGGATTTTCACGATGACGCCGTTAACGCGGTGGGCGCGTATAGCACACTGACCGTAGCAACCGCCGCAGGTAGTATAAACCCAGGTATCATCCCAGATTTCCGGGTTACCCTTTACCGAAAGACCTGTTAACGGCTTATTTTCTTTCTTCTTACCTTTGGTTGGTGTAACCATCTATATTTTCCACCTCCTTAGGAGTTAGTTCACATACTATTTGCTTCAATCACTTATTTACGGCAATTACTTGTTACCATCGCTGAGTCTTTTGATAAGGGCGTAGCGCTCATCCACGGCTTTCTGTAATGCCGCCAGTTCGTCTTCTTTCATGTGGGAGAACTTGCGAATTAGTTTGGTCATTTCCGAAACGGGTTTGGGACTGGCCACTTCCACGGTTAACTTGGGCCGGTTTCCCTCCGACTCCCAGAGCGGGAAGTAATTGGTTCTCACGGCGTTGCGGCATACCTCGATGACCCGGTTGGACTCGATACGCCAGCCCACCGGACAGGGAGCGAAGACGTGTATATACACGAAGCCCTCTTTTACCTTTTCCATCGCTTTTTTAAGCTTCTTGGCCAGGTCTTCGAGGTGGCTCAGGGTGGCTGTAGCCACATAAGCCGGCTCGTGCATCAGCATGACCAGGGGCATGTATTTGGAGTGAGTGGGTTTACCCCGCCCGACTTTCCCCACGGGGGTGGTGGTGGTGGAGGCGCCCAGGGGGGTGGCGCTGCTTCTCTGTACGCCGGTATTCATATAACCTTCATTATCGTAACAGATGTAGATAACGTTCTCGTTTCTTTCCGCGGCACCGCTGAGAGGCTGGAAACCCACATCGGCCGCGCCGCCGTCGCCGGTAAAGCAGACCACGGTAACATCCTGGCCGGTCTTACGGTAATACCTGACCATGCCGGTAGCGCTCGAGGGGACTCCGGTCATCACGCAGCCCAATGAAGCCATCTTGTGCCAGGCTCCCAGGTTCTGCCCGAATAAAACCGGGGCGGAACAGCAGGGGCAGCCCACGATGACGATGTCCTTCCCCATTATCTTCGGTACAAGCCTGGCGAGAAGCTCCATGGAGCAGCCGGCGCACCAGGCAACACCCCCGGCAAACTGGTCCTCCGACTGGAAATAATCGAAAACGCGGTTTCTCTTCTTGGTTCCTTCTACCATTTTAGTCCTCCTCCAACGGTATCCAGGTTACCTCCTGGTAAGGTTTGCCCTGTGCGGCGGCACTGGTCTCATTAACGACTCTCTCTATATGCGGGATAGTGATATCCAGGTTGGCTAACCCGTCAATATAATCGAGCATGGGAATATTGCCGATGTCCGGCGTCAGCGCCCTCAGTTCTAGGTACATGGGACCGCAGTCCCAGCCGAAACAGACCGCCCGGTCAATAACCCCGATGGCTTTTCTCCCTTTGAGCACCTGAGCCAGTCTCTCACGGGGGAAGGGACGGAACATGCGCATTTTAACCAGGCCGACCTTGATGCCTTCTTCCCTTTTAGCGTCAACCACCGTCCGCGCCGTACCGGTGACACTCCCCGAGGTCACCAGGACTATGTCGGCGTCCTCGGTACGGTATTCCTCTATCTGGCCTCCGTAGCAACGCCCGAACTGCTTCCCGAAGGCATCGTCTATCTCGTCGAGCTTTTTGGGTACTCTGGTCATGGCTTTACTGTGCTTGTAGCGCAGCTCCATGAACCCCTCCAGGATGCCGTGGGAGGCACACCCCAGAGCCTGGCCCGGTATTATCCTGGGACGTTCCGGTTGCTGCTTTAAGGGTGCCAGGAATTTGTCTACCTCCTCGATGGGCGGTATTTCCACTGCCTCGGCACTATAAGAAAGATAGAAGCCGTCATAACAGACCATGACCGGCAGCTGGATATCGTAGTCTTCCCCCAGCCGGAAAGCCATGATTATGGCGTCATGAATTTCCTGGCAACCTTCCACGGCTATCTGGATCCAACCGGATTCCCGAACCGTCCAGATGTCCTGCTGGCCGCACGAGACGGAGAAAATACTGGTCATTTCCCGGTTGGCGTTGGCCATGACCACCGGAGCGCGGTAACCGGCGGCGACCAGGAACGCGTCGAACATGAAAGCCAGTCCCGCCGCCGAAGTGGCGGTGAATGCCCGGCCGCCGGCGATGCTGGCGCCGACGACGGCGTTCATCGCCGAATTTTCTCCCTCCACCTCCACCATCTCGGCATCGAGCAGACCGTCGGCGTGGAATTGTGAAAGCTGTTCCACCAGTTCGCTCATGGGGGTGATGGGATAGGAAGCCACCACGTCCGGGCGGCAGAGCCTGACCGCATGAGCGGCGGCTGAATTACCGGTTATTACCCTGACCTGACCTTTCTGCGCACTAACCATTCCTTAACTCTCCTTCCGCAACCATAGTAATAGCCTTCCGCGGACATTCCGTAGCGCAGATACCGCAGCCCTTGCAGTAATCCAGGTCGGGCTCGTAATGGTCTGCCATGTCTTTCATGCACTGCGGCGGACAGTAAAGCGCGCAAAGTCCGCAATAGTTGCACTTTTCTTTGTCCAGTACCGGCCGCTCCGTCCGCCAGCTGCCGGTATCCAGGCACATCAGCAATTCATCGGCATTGGACCAGGCGGCTTCGGTTTTCATCAGGAATTTATGCTTAATTACCATTTGATTACCTCCACTTCTCGGTAGCCTCTCTCGGCACTCTTCAGGTTCCTCTGGAGAATCTCGCCGCTGAGATAGTCCGGCAGGCAGTCGAGGATGGACTGCAGCTTCAACCATCCGGAAGCGGCGGCAAAGGCGCCGAGGAGGCAGGTATTGGGGATATCCCGGCCGATTTCATCGAGGGCTATCTGGGTGGCATCGACCACGCCACCTGTTTTCACATTTTTATCAGGCTGCTTGGTCAGTTTCCTGGGACTGTTGAGGATGAAAACGCTTTCCGGCTTCACACCCGTAAACAGGGTGGACAGCGTCAGCAGGGTGGGATCGATAACTATCAGGCAGTCGGGGGTATAAATCTGCGTTTTTTCCCGGATTGGCTTGTCGTCCACGCGGGTAAAAGCCACCACCGGCGCGCCGCGCCTCTCGAAACCGTACATGGGGAAGCTGGCTACCGATTTGCCTTCAATAACGAAGGCGCTGGCAAGCATCCGGGCCGCCATTACGGCCCCCTGGCCCCCTCTCCCGTGAATCCTAATCTCTTTCACAGTTCCATTTTCCCCCTCTCAATAAATTATTCAGCGCAACAATTTCCCGGTTCCGCTGTAAAACCACCTCTTTTTATCTTATCGGGGAAGCTTTCCGTTTCCGGTGGTCCTGGCGATACGGGGCAGCAGGCTCTCTCTTAATGTTCTCATTATTTCCACCAGGTCTTCAACCTGCTCTTTATCCAGGCACGAAAGCGTCCCGCGGCTCAGTTCTTGGGCGATGGGGTTCAGTCGGTTGGCTTCCTTCCAGCCTTTATCGGTAATAACCACTTTGACCGACCTCCGGTCATCGGTGGACGGCTCCCGGCGCACCACGCCCTCCCTTTCCAGGGTGTTTATCGCCGCCGTTATCGTGTTCTTTTCGCGGAAAACGGCCCCGGATATCTCCGAGGGGGTCATCTCGCCGCCGTTCCTGAACAGGGCGCTCATAATGTTGAAACGGATAAGGCTGGCGCCGTGGCGCTTGAGGTCTACTTCAAGATAACGCGCCAGTACCTCGAAGGACATAAGGATGGATAATAGGGTGCCGAGGGGGGTTTTATCGGTTCTCCGGTTTACTTCACCGACGGTCATATGCCTGTTCTGTAAAGCGCTCATAGGAGATTATGTTCCACCTAGAATTATATTATACCCTTTTTAAAGCCTTGTCAACATATATTTATGACGAGACACACGTAATACTTTTATATCTGACCCTATATAACAGTCATGTTTTGTTCCATATGGAACAAAAGGGCGCATTAACTATTATATAATAATCGGGAATATCGAGCAAACCACTTGCCAATCTAGGCTGTTTTTGAGTATATTATATCTGGCTCACGAGTGAAACAAAGGAGATATTCATCCTATGAATGACGGAGAATACTGGAATCCTGTCCTGGAAACGATGCCCCGGGAAAAAATCCGGCAACTGCAGTTGAGGAGATTCAGGGAAATTTTCACCTGGGCTTACGAGCATTCCAAATTCTACCGCAAACTTTACAGTGACGCCAGCATAGAGCCGGGTGATATTAAGACTTACGACGATATCAGGAAAGTGCCCAAGATAGGAAAAGCCATGATGAGGGACGTCCAGGGCCCGGGCAAGGAACCCTTCCCTTACGGGGATATCCTGTGCGTGCCCCTGGAGCAGGTGACGGAATACCGCCAGACCAGCGGAACGACGGGCCAGCCCATCTATCAGGCAGACACCTGGCAGGACTGGGAGCTCGGTAGCGAGGCTTATGCCTACGCTCTTTACGCCCAGGGCTACCGCGCCTCCGACCGCCTGTTCGTGCCCTTCGGCTACAACATATTCATCGCCTTCTGGACCTACCACTACGCCGCCGAGAAGCTGGGCTGCGAGGTCGTCCCGGGCGGCGTCCTGAACACCGAGGCGCGCATACTGAAAATGCAGGAACTTAAGGCTACGGGCATGGGGGCAACGCCGACCTACGTTCTGGGCATGGCGGAGACGGCCAGGAAAATGGGCATAGACCCGCCCAGAGACCTGTTCATCAGGAAAATCACCGTGGCGGGGGAGCCGGGGGGTAGCATTCCCGCCACGCGGAAGAGGATGGAGGAGGCGTGGGGAGCCAAAGTATACGACCAGGTAGGCAGCACCGAAATAGGCCACTGGGGCTGGGAATGCCGTTATCAGGCAGGTCTGCACGTCAACGAGGGGTTCTATCTGGTGGAGATTGAGGATGTCAATACAGGCGAACCCATCGAAAAACCCGGTAAAAGGGGTAAGATGGTGGTAACAAGCTTTAACCGCATGGCGCAACCATGTATCAGATTCGATGTCAAGGACCTGATACAGTGGTCTGCCCGGCGATGCGACTGCGGACGGACGTTCCAGATGCTGGACGGCGGCATCATGGGACGCGCCGACGACATCACCAAGGTCAAGGGGGTGTTATTATCGCCGACGGCTATCGAGGAAGTGGTCAGGGACATACCGCAGTTGAGCAACGAATACCAGGTGGTCGTCACCAAGAAGGGCGATATCGACGATATTACGCTGAAGGTTGAAATTCTGCCCGAATACCAGCAAGATGAAGCCGAAATCAGGACGGTGCTGGTTGACCAGCTGCGGATAAAAACCAATCTGGGCTACCGCATCGAGTTTCACCCATACGAAAGCCTGCCGAGGTCGCAGGCTAAGAGCCGCCGCTTCCAGGACCAGAGACCCAAACAGCATTAGGAGTACAATAATGGCACAGGAATACGATATCAAAGGGATGACGGAGATAATTAGCGCCCTCAGGAAGAACGCCGAGGAACTAAAGGAAATTTCCGGCGGTATTCAGGCTGTGGACCGCAACGCCGACCGCATCCTGGCAAACGTGAGGATGCTGGAAATTTCCATAAGCGAAGCCGCGGAGATCCTGAGCAAGTAGAGGGACTGCCCTTTCAGCTTAAAATCCGGTTTATTACCGGATACAGACGAAGCTGCGGGGTGTTCCCCGCAGCTTTAATTATTATTCGCACCACCTGCAGGGTTATTCATAGAGAGAGGTTATGCAAAAACACACTGAAAGATTAGGTACGGCACCGCTGGGCAGGCTGCTGATTGCCCTGAGCCTGCCCGGGGTCGTCAGCTCTATAACGACGACCCTGTACAATATTGTCGATACCATCTGGGTGGGCAGACTCGGCCATGAGGCAATCGCGGCCCTGACGATAATCTTCCCCTACCAGATACTGTTTTACGCCATCGGCGGGGGCACCGGCATCGGCATCAGCGCGCTGGTCTCCCGCCGGTTCGGCGAGAGAAACGTTGACGCCGCCAACCGCGTCGCCGGCCAGATATTTTTCATCAGCGCCTTCTGGGGCTTTTTCTTCATGATGGTGGCGGTCTTCTTCGCCGACGACATACTGCCGCTGATCGGCGCCACGCCGGACATCATGGAATACAGCAAGCAGTACCTTGTGATTATCTCTTACGGCGCCCCGGTAATGATTCTGGCGATGCTCATGAGCAGCCTGTTTCGCGGCTCAGGTGATGCCGTAAAGCCCATGATCATCATGATTACGGGCACCGTCATCAATATCATCCTGGACCCTTTCATGATTCTGGGTATAGGGCCCTTCCCGGAAATGGGCGTACGCGGCGCCGCCTGGGCAACGTTTATCGCTCAGGCCAGCGGGGCCTCGCTGGGGCTGCTTTTCCTCTTCGCCGGTAAAACGTCTTTCCACATCATAGTCGCCCACATACGTCCGGTTTGGTCCATTATACGCGACATATACCACGTCGGAGCCCCGACGGCGGTGTTCCAGGTCACGGAGAGCGTGGTCTTTTTCCTGATGAACACAGTGATAGCCTCTTTCGGCTCAGTGGCTATCGCCGCCCTGGGCCTGGTAATACGCGTCTATGACTTAGCCTTCATGCCGATAATGGGGGTATCCCAGGGGCTATTGCCCATCATCGGGTTCTGCTTCGGAGCCGGTAACTTCAGGCGCCTGTGGCAGGCGACCCAAAAGGCGATAGGCGGGATTTCACTGCTGTTGCTGGTCCTAACCATAGTGATTGAAATATTCACCCCGCAGATTATCGGCATTTTCAGTAAAGAGCCGGAATTACTCTCCATTGCCATAACTGCCATGCGGATATCAATGATTACGATGGTACTTATCGGCATGGAAATGCTGATCACCACGGTTTTCCAGGGCCTGTCGCAGGGCGTTACCGCCCTGGTGCTGTCGCTCATCCGGCAGTTTGCCGTGTTCCTGCCGCTGCTGTACCTGTGCCGCTGGCTCTGGGGCCTCAACGGGGTATGGATTTCCTGGCCGATTTCAGATACATTAAACGGGGTGATATCTTACATTTTTGTCTATCGGGAGTACCGGCGGCAGAAAAAAGCGGGACTCCTGGCGGATACCAGATAGTCTGGTAACTTATCGTATTATACCGAATAGCCTCTCCGCGTTCCCCGTGGTCATTTCCGCCATCTCCGCCTCGCTTATGCCCCTTAACGCCGCCGCCCCCCTTAAAGACCTCACCACGTCCGCCGGACTCGCCTGAAACTCGTTTTCCCGCCCCCGCGCGTAGGTCACCGGGGAGTCCGTCTCCAACAGTAATTTGTCCAGTGGCGCCTCTTTCACCGCCCGGCGGTGCTCCTCGTGGTATTCCACCGCCGGAGTCACCGAAAGATAGTAACCGTGAATAATAATATCCCGCAGCACGCCGGACGTTCCCGTGTACCAGTGGAAGACCGCTATTTCCAGTCCTGCCTCATAAACAACATCGAAAGCGTCACGCCAGGCGTACCGGGAATGAATCAGCGCCGGCTTATCATGTTTTTTAGCTATCTTTAATAACTCACGTAAAGCTGTCTTTTGCAGCTCTTTGCCGGCAACGGCGCGGATTCTCTTATGATAGTCCAGCCCCACCTCCCCCACCGCCACCGCTTTATCGATATTCGACTCGATGAATTCCAGATTTACATCGATATCCGAATCTCTAACGTTCTCCGGGTGCCAGCCCAGCGCCGGATACACCAGGCCCGGGTATCTCCTGGACAGTTTGAGCGTCTTTACGTTGGACGCAACGTCGATGCCGACGGCGATAACCGCCGCCAGTCCTGCTTCTTTAGCTTTCGCCAGCGCACCGTCGGTGTCCTCTATTTCGTCCAGGTGGGCGTGGGTGTCAACAAGCCGGTACGCCACGGCTATCCCTTCTTTACCGTCGCCGAAGGATTCTCCTGGAAGGGGTGCGTCCGCAGCACCAGCGAGTAGAGGAACGGATAGGTCGCTTTCAGGTGCTGAACGTAGTCCAGCCACTCGCTCGCCAGGTGGTCGTACATCCGCTGGATGTCCACCGCCAGGTGGTCGAGGTCGTCTTTCGGTACATTTTTCAAATCCGGCCTGGCTTCAAGCTCCTCGTCGAGGTGGGTGGTCGCCCAGAGTAAATCGGTAAAGCGGTCGTGTTCCAGCAGGTTGGGATTTTCCAGGAGCGTCAGCAGGTACATCCGTTTCTGCGAGAGGAACTTCTTCAGTTCCTCCAGGTTTATTTTATTCATGTCAAGGTCTATTTTCAGATTATAGGCAAATGCGTCCGCCCGCTTGAATTCCCTGGACGTCCAGTCCGCGCTGACGTTCAGATGACGCGATATCTCCTCGCGGTTTTTGAAATACTTCAACAGGTCTCCCAGCAGGTAGTTGCCTATCTCGCTGAAAAACGCCCCGATTGCCATATTGAGCTTGTAGAGCATGGCCTGTTTTTCCCGGCGTGTCAGGATACGCTCGATGACGATGACCACAATGAACACTTCCAGCGGCAGAAAAGCGAAGTCACCGAGCATGTAGATGAAAATATGATGCGGGTCTTCAAATATCAGGTAATGAATGCCGTAGAACAGGGCCGAAAGCGCCAGAAATATAGCCGCCGCCAGTAAGAAAATACGATATCCTTTCATTATCACCCCCCCGAGTAATTGCTGTCTATTTTTATAGTATCATATCCTTATCTTCGTTTTAACCTAGAAAATTGACAATATAAAGTCACTATCACTAATATACATAAGAATTAAGTAACAGGGAGACAGCCATGGAAAAATCAATAATAGTCATCGGGGGAGGGCTTTCCGGTCTGTCCACCGGCTGCTACGGGCGGATGAACGGCTATAAAACCTCTATCTTCGAAATGCATGACCAGGCCGGCGGCGTCTGCACCGCCTGGAAGCGGAAGGGCTATACTATCGACGGCGCCTTGAACTGGTTGGTGGGCACCAATCCGGAGACCAGCTTTTACAAATTCTGGGAAGACCTCGGTGCCGCGCCGGGGTGGAAAATCTACAACCACGACCTGTATTCGAGCTATGAAAACAAAGAGGGTAAGGTCTTTTATGTTTACTGCGATGCCGACCGCTTCGAGCAGTATTTGCTGGAGCTTGCTCCGGAGGATAAAGATATTATCAAGGAATTCACTAAAGGAATACGCGACTTCTCCCGCATGGATATGCCCGCTGAAAAACCTAATGAGCTTTATAATTTGCTTGATAAAATCAAGTCGGTAAAAATGCTGTCAATGTTAAGGCTTATGAAAAAATGGATGAAGATATCCACCGGCGATTTTTGTAAACGCTTCAAGAACCCCTATCTGCGTCAGTCGATGTCGTCCTCTTTCGGCGGCGACCAGTGGCCCATGATGATGGTTTTCTGGATTCTCGGCTTTCAGCACGCTAAAGCAGCCGGTTACGCCATCGGCGGCGCCCTGGAACTAACCCGCTACCTCGAAGAGCGGTATCGCGGTCTGGGCGGAGAAATCCAGTTTAAGGCGAGAGTTACTAAAATTCTGGTGGAGGACGATAAAGCCGTTGGCATCAGGCTGGCTGACGGTACGGAACACCGCGCCGATTGGGTTGTTTCCGCCGCTGACGGCCGCACGACCATTTTTGACATGCTCGAGGGGAAATACATCGATGACACGATAAAAAACCGATATGATAATCCAAAGCTTTTCTCGCCCCTGGTATACATCGGACTGGGCATGGCAGACCCCTGTGAACAAATTCCCTTCACCGTAGGTGGCTTTTCCTTCCCGCTTGAGACCCCCATCACCATTGCCGGCAAGGAAAACGACAGGATGGGGGTGCTTAATTACGGCTACGACCCCTCACTGGCGCCGGAAGGGAAAACCGTAATAAAAGTCCAGTTCGAGACCGATTATGACTTCTGGGAAAAGCTGTATCAGGACCCCGAACGTTATAAAGCGGAAAAAGAACGGATTGCCGGAGAGGTCATTGACCGACTTGATAAGCGTTTTCCCGGACTGGCATCGCAGGTGGAAATGCGCGACGTCGCTACTCCCATGACCTGGGTGCGCTATACCGGCAACTGGCGCGGCAGCTATGAGGGATGGATGTTCAACGCTGAGGCTTTTACTTCATCAATGCGTAAGACCCTCCCCGGACTGGACAATTTTTACATGGCGGGTCAGTGGGTCAACCCGGGTGGCGGCATGCCCACGGCGGCGATGTCCGGCAACCATACGATACAGCTTATCTGCAACAAAGACGGCAGGAAATTCGTTACCGGTACCCCTTAACGCCGCGGACGCAGAGGAATTGCCGCGTCCCTGGAATTCAGACCTCCAGGTACCTGTCTATCTCCTTCATGAATTCGTCAACGTTGATAGGCTTGGCGAGGTAGCCGTTGCAGCCCGCCTTCATTATCTTCTCCCGGTCACCCGGCATGGCGTATGAAGTGACCGCGATAATGGGCGTTTTAGCCTCTCTCTCGGAAGACCTTATCCTCTTGGCAACCTCCAGACCGTCAATATCCGGCAGCTGTATATCCAGGAGAATTAAGTCCGGTTTCTTGTTGATAGCCGAGTCAACGCCCTCGAGTCCGTTCCTCGCCTCAATAGGCTCGTGGCCCTTCTTTTTCAGGATGAAAGAGCACAACTGTATATTAGCTTCGGTATCATCTATGACTAACACTTTTTTCATGTTTCTTCACCTCTGAATACTTAAACGGCAGGGTAAAAGAAAACTCGCTGCCCTTACCTGATTTGCTCTTCACGGTAATATCGCCGCCCAGAAGGTTTACCAGTTTACTGCTGAGATACAGTCCCAGACCGGTACCCTGCTGTTTCTTTACCAGCGAATCGCCTGCCTGCTGAAAGGGCGTGAAGAGCTTATCGATATCCTCCTTTTTCAGACCGATGCCGGTATCAATAACGCTTATAGCAATCCTGTCCTTCCCCAGAAGCTCGGTTTTAATCTTCACGCTCCCCTCATCCGTGAATTTAACGGCATTACCGGTGAGGTTTATCAACACCTGCATCAGGCGCCTTCTATCGCTGGTAAGAACAATGCCTTCAGGTGTTTCCTCCAGCAGTTTTATCTTCTTCAGGTCCGCAATAGGCGTAAGCGTGCCGACTACGTCATTTACCAGACCGTTAAAGTCGAACTCGTCAATGGAGAGCTCCACCCTGTCCGCCTCTATCTTGGCGATGTCCAGGATATCGTTAATCAGACTCAGGAGATGGTTGGCGCTGCTGTCAACGAGAGCAAGCTGTTTTTTCTGCTCTTCATTGATTTCACCCACCATTCCCTGCAGGATCAGGGATGTAAAGCCGATAATGGCATTAAGCGGCGTTCTGAGTTCATGACTCATGCTGGCGAGGAATACGGATTTGAGCCGGTCCAGCTCCTGAAGCTTCGTGTTCTGAGCATCCAGCTGTTTATTCTTCTTCTGGAGTTCGAGCTCTACTTTCTTACGCCGGGCGATTTCTTTATTGAGTTCCGTGACCGAAGCCGTAGTCCTGGCGAGACCTTCGGTCATCTGATCGAATGCCCGGGAAAGCTGGCCTATCTCGTCTTTAGCTTTGGTCCCTACCCGGTGTGTTAAATTTCCCTCGCCGATCATCTCCGTGCCCTTATGCAGGGCGTGCAGCGGTTTCACTATCGCCCTTGTCACCAGATAGGCACCGACCATCGCCAGAACCGTAGTCAAGCCGGCCACGGTAAGAAGAAGATGCACCCCCGCATCATGCTGCCGGCGGACGGCTGCCTCGGCTGATGCCAGCTGCTGCACATGGACGTCTTTACGCTCCCCGAACTGCTTGATTAATTCATCGAGTACATCATGCATGTTTTTTTCCATCACCAGCAGGCTTTCAACCGCCATGCCATTATCTTTCCAGAGTAAAAGCTGTAATACCGCCATTTTTAAAATGCTAATTTTATTTACCAGCAGCGCCGCGGCTTCCTCTTCTTCCGGTCCCAGCCTGGTTTCACGTGCCAGAAAATCCCGTCCTACATTTTCCACCTGGTCTATCTTCGTCAGTAACGCCTGTCTCGTTTCGTTATCACCGAAATGGATATAGATTACGGATTCATGAGCTATTTGATTAGCCAGCTCCTGAATGCTACTGATTTCCATAACGCCGGGGATGACATTCTCCTCGAGGTCTTCAAACTCGGCACGTATCTTTTCCTGGGTATTATTGGCAAAATACACGGTCACCCAGAGCAATATGATGACGATGGAAAACCCGAGGAATAATTTATATCCCGTCTTCATTGACCTTCACCCGGTAACATCACATATATGCCAAATGACGTAATATTAGCCTTTTTTCGGTAAATCAGGCCATGCCCTTATATTTAATTATTGCCAACAACAAACCATCAGTCAATACAATAACCATCGTTAAAAGCCGATTGTCATCTTTTTGTGATAATAGCAGAAGAGAGCAAGATTAACCGTCCCGGTTGCTTGCGTCAGCCGCCCCGGTTGTTGTTCAATAAAGCGTGACCGGCATCACCATGTTCACCGGCAAGGGAGGGGTCGGCAAGACGACCTGCTCCGCCGCGGCGGCGCTGCATCACGCGTCTCAGGGTACGACCCTGGCTATTTCCACCGATGCCACGCCCTCGTTATCGCATATCTTCGAGTCATCCGGTAAAGATAAGCCGGTACGGGTCCTGCCGGACCTGTTTATCAGTGAAATCGGCGAGACCGAAGTCCGGCAGATGTGGGACGAGAAATTCGGCCGGGAGGTCTACGAGGTATTTTCGGCGTTCGTGGACATCGATTACGAGTCCTTCGTCGAATTCATGACCTCGGTGCTGCCGGGACTTGGCGAAGAGTTCATGGTCGACTATATCAGGGAGTTGAGCCTGAAGGGCTTTTATAAAAGCATTGTCTGGGACACCGCGCCGCTGGGGCAGACGTTATCGCTGCTGGAGACGCCCGCCCTGCTGGGCAATCACCTGAGAATGGCGCCGCGCATTTACTCCAAACTCAAACTCGGCCGGCGCAGTCGCCAGCCGGTGCTGGATATCCTGAAGCGCTGGGAGGAGCTTTCCGCCGCGAACATGGATTTTTTAAGGAACGACGTCGATTTCACCATGGTGACTATCCCAGAAGCCCTGGCGGTGGAACAGCTCGAGGGCATTTTACGTGAGCTGGGCAGGTACGGGCTTGCCGTGAAGAGGATGATTATCAATAACGTCGTCAAGGACGAGGAGTCGTTATTTCTCCGCACCAGGGCCCG
>Ga0209635_10000061_pt1 | contig 59574 bp, 83 predicted proteins | sample DeeMarSWOR230_32_FD_187463 | JGI IMG/M metagenome (GOLD analysis project Ga0209635, IMG submission 187463) | Marine sediment microbial communities from White Oak River estuary, North Carolina - WOR-2-30_32 (SPAdes) (version 2) | ecosystem: Environmental > Aquatic > Marine > Intertidal zone >...
AATCCATTCATACCATAATCATTATCACCAAACCAAACAAGTCTATCCATTATTTCTTCAATGGATCTTCTACATGTATCAGCTCTTCTCATATCCAAGGATACATTTGGACCTGGCATACTATTGGCAAGTTGTGCTCTACGAATTTCTTTAATAGAATATCCGTAGGAAGCTCCAAGTGTGACAACTTTATTTTCATTTTCTTCTGCATAGATGTCAACTCTTGGATAATCTGTTGCATAGTTAGCAACAATTTTAGCTGTACCAGCTTTACTAAATGAATACCAAATAATAAAGTCAGTTCCAGCAGGATGTTCTGTACTCATAGGAATCAACATTTGAGAATGTAAATTCCTATATTTTGTATCGTAAGTTTTGGCCTTGACAGATTCAAGTTGTCTTTTAAAGAAGGCAGTTTCTGTCGCGTCCAATTTTAAAGGGTTCTGTCTTTCAATTCCTGACATTTTCTATCCTCCTATCCTTATATAAATGTATCAGCATAAGTAGTTCTTGTTGCTGGCCTTATGCCGAACACTTCTATCTGTCCCAAGGCATTAGCATCAGCGTTTCTTCGATAAGTAGCATTTATTTCATACCCTGCAGTTCCAAAAGATCCCAATGTAGTTCCTGCAGTAGTAACAACAAACACTCTCTTATTTGCATTTGTGACGGCAGTAGGACGAACCCAAATTAGTCCTCTAGACAAAACGTTTATAGGATCAAATTCTTGATACACACCTACTGAATTTTGAAAGAAGGTTGATATACCAACAAACACTTGTGAACTGTCATAAGTTATCGTTCCTGTTGCTTGTGATGCACCACCTGTAACTTCTTCAGAAACCTCTGCATTCTGACCTTTAACTTGTATCAAGAATGTTCTGTTATCTGTATCTGCTGGATCTAATACACAAGATACTCCATCCAATGCGTTGATTGCACTGGCAACAGCAGCTGCGGTTGTATCGTGATCGGTGGCAAAAGTTACAGGAGAAGTTGCGACGCCATTTACAGTTATCGTAATAACATTTCCTGATACAAAGTCTGCATCAAAAGCAATTACACCAACATCGTTTTTATAAGCATAAACAATATTGTCTTCACCTGTATTTGTAAACACTGCTTCTCCAAATTCAATTTCTTCTCCAGCGACCCAACGACCTTGAATATCAACGTCTAATTGATCATAAAGTCCCTGAATGCCCTCATCAATATAGCCATAAGCTCCATATTCAGCCATTGGTTATACCTCCTCTCTTAAGTTTGATTTCCAAGATTCTTGTTGTCTTTTTACCATATTATTGTATGCAGTATCAGATGCATCTTCTTTAGGTTTATTCTCTTGAAAATTATTCAAAGAATCTGAGGACAGTTTTTCATTGCCTTCTTTACTGGAAATTTCTTCCAACTTTTCTAGTGCTCCGTCCCATCTTCCTTTAAGATAGACTTCATTACAATTGTCTAACTTACTTTTTGAACCAGGAAAAAGATGTACGATAACTGCTTTCTTAATATCGTCTTCTTTCATACTGGGTTCAATTTTGATGTTAGCCCTATTGGCTGCATCAATAACAACTAATCTTTCTTGAACTAGAGCTTCAACTTCTTCAGGTGAATTAGACTTAGCTTGTTCTACTTCTTTTTTAAGAGTTTCATTATCCTCATTGAGCTGGTCTCTTTCTGCAAGAAGAGTTGTATGATCTTCGTGTAGAGTTTTAAAATTTTCTAGATCTTTTTTCAAGCTCTCGTTTTCTTTAGTGACGTTTTGAAATAAAGCAATCAGTTCTGCATCAGCTTGGTATTCAACGCCATCGACTGTAAACTTTTTCAAAGTCATACTGTCTTTCCTCCTTAAATTTTTTCTTTGATTATTTAAATCATCCTGACTCAAAATACCTACAGAATGAGTAGAGTCAAATCTCATTCTTGCATCATCACCTGCCCGTCCTTTATCCACAATAGCAATGTGATTTCCCCTTATATTTCTCTGAATTTTATCATAAGGAATGCCCATCCATACACCACTTTTATCTTCTAGATCCACAGTATATCCTGCACTTAGACCTCTCTTTCCTTCTTCCACTTCCATTATAGTATCTTCATCATTTATCAATAAAGTGTTTGATAAATGAAAAGCACTCTTTCTTACTTCTTCTCCAGAATAACCTACTTGTTCCATTTTTACATTTTTGACTGTCACAGGTTCAGTGGTATGCTCATTTGTCATAGGTAACATTTTAAATGACGACATTGAGTCATAATCAAATACTTCTTCTGGTGGCCTTAGTTCCCATTGAACGCTTCCATCTTCTAATCTATATGGAAATACTCCAATATTTGTAAAGATTGCTCTTCCAAGTAAGTAACCTTCTTCAGTTCTTTTAAAAGGTTTTTCTAAATACTCATCGTATTCTTCTTCCTCGTTATATGGCATTTCCATAAAGTCGATTCTTGCAACACTTTCCATAGAATCTTCTGATCTTCTTGTTTGACAAGCAGCCATCTTTTCTTTAGTACCTGCCCCTTCTTCTGAAAACTTTTCTTTGGTTCCGCCACCAGACATCTTTTCCATGTTAGTACCTGTTCCTCTCATCTTTAATCTGTCTTCATACATCTGATCAAGTTTTTCATCTATCATTTGTAGAAGTTCATCTGCCGCATTTGAAATATCCGTTTCACCTTGAGCTGCTGCTCTAGATTTTGCGGCAATTACTCCACGTCTATAGATCTCTTCATCCTTTCCCCATGGATATTTATACCTTCCCTTTGTTTCTTCATTTGCATCTGTATCTTCAGCTATATGATAGGAAGCAAAGTTTTTCCAGTCGTCTCCTTCTGGACCTAACAATTTATTTCCATCGGCTCCTGTAAAAGACCATGGACTAGATTCATTTATCTTACCCTGATTGATAAATGATCTAGCCTTAGTCATTCCTGAAGAGTAGACATTAACGGCATCTATTCTTTCTTTATCTCCCATTGTTTTCCTACCTTACAGGCAATTTAATTTAAGTCTGTGCATCCCCAAAGATTTTGAATTCTATTATATACATCATCTCTGATAATAGGATCATCAAATCTCCATCGATATTCTCTTCCGCCTACATTAAACACAATATCCCATGATGGTGGTGGTCCTACTTCATCCACGGAATCTATCATTTCTACTTTTTCTAGATTGATAGTCGGTTGTCCTTGTCTTCTTATTTTCATTGTACTTCCCCCTAAAACATTTTATAGATTATGTGAGACCACATAGTACTTTCCCGTCATCGCATTAGAACTATTATTTGTAATGGTAATTTGAAAAATATCTGATACAATTGCTCTGCTTATTGATATGTTTAATGGAGCAGTATTTACTACATAACATATATCTTGATTTATATCTGTACCAGCACCAAAATGTATACACTCAAATCGAATCCGTACTGCGTCAACCCCATCATTAAGATGTACATATAAAGTCGCTCCTGTATGGACAGTGGTGTCATACACGTCTATAACTTGAGAAATTGCACTGCTCAAAGTTTGTATTTGATGTGAATCAAAGTCATGTAAATCGTTTTCAATTGTTATATGTTTTGGCATCTCTTATACTCCTTATTATACGACCGTTGTTATTAAATTTCCATCATTATCAACCGATAATCTGTAATATGTACCGTTAGGGGATTTCAATACTAACTCTGTACCAACATTAACCTCATTGTCGTTATCATCTCTAACGGTCATCTGTGTATCAAAATCTATTGACGTTTCGTGAGTATAATTTGTTGTAAATAATCCATACTGCGGTAATGTAGCATGATTTTCAAGATCAATTATTACTGATGGTATAACATCAAAATCCTCATAGTCAAGATATACAGGATCAGGCGTTGTCTCATCTCTTGCTCTTAAGTATCCAGTTTCACCACCTCCAAATAATGTTGTATATGGATATCTTGTGTCTATTTCTACTTGATCACCTACTATGACAAGTGTATTTGTTGCACTCGGCTTTATAGCAAATATATTGTATCCGGAATGTAAAGATTCAATTAAAATATCTCTTGTACTTGCTGGGGTTGCCGGAATAGTTCTCGTTTCACTCCAGCGCAAACGTATCTGAATGTCGTTTATCGTTGGTAGTCCTGTTGATATTCTTTCGGTAACACTTACTCGTATATCTCTCTGTGTAGCTCGATACAGTACTTCTACGGTCGCAGACTCATTACCGTCGTTTAGAGTAAAACTTAGTGAAACTGATGTGTTACCACCAGCACCATTTAATATGGTGCTACTAGTCCCAAAAACATTTCCGTTTGCATGACCACGATAATCAATAAATAGAAATGTTGAAGACGGTGGAATATTTCTTGTAAAAAACAATTCATTAGTTAGCGGAATTGGTACACCATTTTGAAACGTTATTGTCGATATAGTAAACCAAGGATTATTTGGATTGAATACTTGATTTTCTGGAGTAGGATAAATATTTACTAATTGAGTGCCACCCGCAACTGCCGGTATAAATTGTCGCACATAAAAATCCCCCTCAAGATATCGAATTAAATCCCTTCCTGTCGTACCATCAAAAGCTACCAGATAGGCTTGATTGGAATAGCTATCGTTTGGTGGAAAGTAAACTAATTTCCTTCTATATCTATCAGTGCCATTAGTATCAATAATGGGCTTTGAATTTAGGAAGCCACCCGACGGTGTGTTAGGATTCGTTTCATAAAATACAGTCTGTGTACCTGTATCCCCAAGACCATTATTATATGCAGTAGAATTTATTGTCGGAGTTGTCTCCTCTGTAATAGCAATATCATTTTCAAGATAATGCACCAATTCGTCATCAAGATTTAATGCCGCATGGCTTAACTCTGAATCTATTCTAACTATTTCTTGTTGTAGTGCAGAAATATCGGCAGGCCATGCAACAATCTGTACTTGACGTATTTCGTCAATTTCATAAACATGGCCAGAAGTAAGACCAGTAATTCTATAAACAAAATATGTGTTAAGCCCATTGGACAAAGATTCTCCGAGAGTTACATTTGGATCAGAATCTACTAAGACTATTGAAGAACTTGTAGTAATGTTTCTTAACGCATGACTGTTTACTCCGTCAGAAATTACAGCAACAAATAAGGCTACATTCCCACCAGTAAATCGTGGGTTATCTGAGTTAACCTCATTAAATGAAGCCAAGGAAGTTGGGAAAGGGTCACTACCAGTACTATTTAGAAATAAAGCATTTATATCTGGTGATAATATATTGTCTGTTCTTAATGGTGAAATTCTATTCCGTATAGCTTCAAACTCTGATTCTTCATTATCAATATTAGTTGCAAGTAACCTAAGCCTTTCATCAAGACGGTTTTCTGCCATCTGTGCTTGGTCTTCCGCTATGGCTGTAACTGCATCATTCAAATTACCTTTAAGTCGATTTACTACTTCTTGCACTCTAAAGACCCCAGAAAAAGACCTACCAGTAAAATTAAAGTTCAAAGTAACTGTACAATTTGTATTTAATATTGATGAATAATTTATATTTGGTATGTCAATTTCTACCGTAGCAGTTTGTGAATTTGATACTCCGGTTAAAGGAAACACAAATTCGATTGCTCCATATGTTAATCTAAGATCTACCAATTGCGGTAAAAATCCCGATGTTATTATGGTGGTAAATTGTACTTGCAGTCGTAATCTACCACCAATTAAATCTGAAAATTGTATATTTTGATTAGCTACAACGGCTGACCTTGCAGAACTTGCAGATTCACCTGCTGCTGCCCTGTAAAGATACTGTGATCCTAAATTGCTTCCTGTAGCTTGAGAAAAGAATTCTATAACGTTTATCGGATCAATATTTATGTTCCGTGTAAAATCAAATCTAGTACCATCACGTATAATATTCCTGAAGAAGGCCATTTGATTCGATGATAAAGCACTTCCTCTTTCACTCTGTAGTATTAACCAGTCCGTAGATGTACTTAACAAACTTGGATTATTTATTTTAGCTACTATTACACTTCCATCAACAATATCTTGATTAAAGTATGGTCCCCCATTGGTGATAATAAAAGCGTCCCCTTGATTTATGGTAACACCTGCAAGTTCAGTTGCTATGTCTACAATATTTGTAATGGAAATGTCGTCACGGAAAGTAAAGACTCCTCCTCTTGACACTTGTGACATAGCATCAAAGGTTCCAAGGATCAAACGATAATCTGCACCAGCATTGTCCTTTACAAACAATCCAATATCATTTTGTACTAAATTAAAGAACGTTCTATTGCTGTCCTCGTTAGGGGCATCAATTAAGTTACCAGACACCGCATCAGCAGACTGAATCCTTAATATGTTTGTACGAGTAAAAGATCCAGTACCACCAGTATGAATAAATTCAAAACTTACTGGATACGTCAATCCTGCCGTCGCTATGTCTGCCGTTGATGGCAATGTCACAGTTGTTATTTTGTCTGTTGGAGATACATAAATATTAACCACCCCATTATTCGCTGAAGCATTAGTGTCGTCTATAACGAAACTATTTTCAAAAGTTTGAAAATTACCTGAATTTATTTCTTGAGATTGACGAATATTTATAATCTGATTTTGTAAAGACTCTGCCGTTAACTGTGCATTCGTTATAGTATCAACATTATTGATATTCTCTCCATCTACTTCAACAACATTGGCATCAATGATCGGTCCACTAAAAGCTGATCTTAACTTGTCATATATATTTATTGGCATAATTTACCTCACTAGTCCTATAATTTCTCCACTAACGATTGTTCCATCAAGAGCATTATTAGATAACCATACATCATAACTTTCAGTATTTACCGTTATTGCACCAGAATTTTTTGTAAATGCCCCAATTTGATTTACACCACCAATATTTATTTGAGTAAAATCAGTTTCCGTTGCTGGTTGTGCAATTCCAAGATATCTATTTCCTGTAAATGTAGCTATTGTTATGGTATTTGTTGAACCAGTAATTTCTTGACTATCTGCAGTTCCTGTATCAAAGTCTGCTGCATTACTTGACGTTTGTGTATTCCAGTATAGTAACTCTTCAACCGGAACATCTGACACATCAATACTAACAACATTAGATTGTATGGTTCCTCCATTTGTATCAGTGCCAGTTAACTGAAAAGTTACGGTTGTGGCTGAACTTGTCACAATACCAGACAAAGTAACCGAACCTGCATTCTGCCCTTCTGTAAATGGTGCAGATATTGTTTTATTATCTCCAGTCGTTACAACTAAAGTTAAGTCTCCATCAATATTATTTATATGAGTTGCAAAAAAGGAATACCCAGTCGCAACGTTTAAATCTGTACCTATGTCAATCCTTGGCGGTATATCCATAGAAAAATTAGTGAGTCGTGGCTCATCATAATGACCTGCTCCACTAAGTTCATCAAGAGCTTCTGAAACATTATTCACTACCACACCTCCTATAGTTGCACTATATGAAATAGCCGTTGCTGGATGTGTATCAGTAGTACTCCTACCCTCAAGATTATTGTGAGTTTCTAATGCATCCAATGCATCGTCTACATTGTCTATACTTGTTCCACCAATAGTATTGGAATATGAAATGGAAGTTGCTGGATGAGTGTCCGCTGTATCTCTTCCATCCAAATTGTTATGTATTTCAAGTTCGTCTAAGGCGTCATCGACATTGTCGACAACTGTTCCACCTATCGTATTTGAATACCCTATAGCTAAAGCAGGATGTGCATTGGCTGCATCCCTATTTGATAAGTTGTTATGTTCAGAGGCACTAATATTTGATGCAACATCGAACGCCCCTCTCCAATCAACATAATCATTATCAACGTCTATACTTCTTATAACTGCGTTTGCTGTATTAGCATATGAGTTTGTTCCAAAAATTACTGTTGCTATTGGTGTAAATTCAGCAAAAGGTAGACCTGACAATTGGTTTATTTCTTCACTTGCCATATCTCTGGCTATAGTTACATTTCCATAACTCTCAATTCCTAACCATCCAATTACTGGATATTCTATATCGTTTGTTGCAAAGTAATGTACAAGCCAAAAATCATTAGTACCAACTTCTGATAATTGCCAAGAACCTGCGACATTTTCATTATACGCTGGACGTCCTGATACACCTGTCCATGTTCCGTCTCCATCATAAATTAAAGGAAAATTGTCTGCTTCTTTACGTCTTACGTTAGTTGTTCCAGATCTATAAAATATAGGTATCTGAGAAGGTGCGGTATCAGCAGATATATTGTGAATCAAATCTTCGTCACGAATTACTCCAGCATCATACCCAAATTGTGCATGAGTATCAGACGATCCGTCACCGTCTGCAACTATACTATTTAAAGCTAACCCACTATCAAATCTAGCACCAAATACATTATGCAAATAAGAATGTGTTGCCCAGTCCATAGTTGCGCCATGTCGTTCATCAGCAAAATAAATCCTAAGATTATTTGTTGCATCCCAATATACAATTGAAACAAACGCATTGTCACGTAATAATGTTGGAATATCAAAAGTTGTTATAGAATTTAAGGTTCCGTCATCTTGAAGGTAAATATAAATCAACCCTTCAGTATCTGGTATTACATAATTCACATTTCCGGTTAAAGTATATTTCTGACCCTTTATATAATAATCTTTTGTAGTAGCTACTTCTAAAGTAAAAGTTCTTGTGGCATTTACAAAAGATAAAGATGTTCCATTTCTATCAATGAATCCTGTAGGTTCTGAAGTGTCTGAATGAAGTTCTTTTGTAAAATCCTCATCCGTATGGATTTCAAACTCTGAATAAATAAGTCCAGTTACACTATAATAAGGAATAAACGAACTTCCGGGACCGACGTTACCACCCAACAATAATACATCACCTGTAATGGTTATATGAATTGTATCTCCCGTTGCTTCAAGATATGGGGCAGGTAAGTTCAAGGTCATGTCTCCAATAGAACCAACTGTAATGTCCATATCATAAATAACTTTTCCGCTCGCATTATTGTATCTCGCAACAATGGTAAAACTGCCAGTGTTAGAAGCCCTAAAGACGATTGACTGAATGAGTCTATTTTCTGTAACTGATAATTCAAAAGTCAAATTCCCAGAACCAGCTGTAACGGTGTCAACTGCCTGTCTAACATCTATGGTCTGGGATTCAAATACTGGATGATTAAAAGGTAGTGATCCAGTATTATCATATCCACATATAGAAGTTAGTAATGTCTCTCCAGTAGCTTCATTCCGGAGTAGAATAGACCTAAACGCACTAGACATCCGTACAGACTCTCCAAGTAGTAACGAATCTGGGGGAAGCATTAAAGTTTTACTGGATTCAACAAACTCCGTTGTTTCTGTAAAAGATGAATCTTCAAATTCATCTACACCAGCTGACTTCATTGGTATCATATTATCGCTAACATTATCAAAAATGTCAGATCTTAATGCTAAAATTTCACCTGCTGTTGGGTCTTCTAGTCTTTCCCAAACTGTTCCATTGAATTCTATTCTATCACCAACATTCCAAGTATTTATTCCATCTATTTCTGTAGTTCCAGCAACACTGACAATGTAGAAATCGCCTGCTGTACCTACTCCTGATTGAATTGTTGGTGTGTTAGTGTCCGCATTCCAAAGCCCTTTATAACTTTGAATGGAACTAACTTCACCTCCAATTGATCCAAGTATAACTGTTCTATTAGTTATCATAGTTAACTCCTATAAGGGAGAAACAAGTACATCTTGTGCTGTACCTGAAACAAGTTTCATCCAACAAATTTCTGTATTCGCTGATCCTACAAGTGCATTTGGTGAATCATCTTTTGCAAAAAATTTGTGTCCCGTATTTTCAATTGCAGTTGGTTGGGTGTCCGAATATCTAACTAGATAAGTCTTATTCGGGACTAAAGGAGTAAGGATAGACTGAACACCTGCATCAGATACTTGAGTCCAACTTGCAGAACTTATATTGACTATTTGAGTTGCCATGTTTCCTCCTAAAAAGTAAGTGGGGTTGATGAGAGTGTCAACCCCACCATAAATAATGTTTGTCGGATTTATGCAAATAAAATATCTATTGTTTTTGTTTTTCTATGGATTTAATTCTTTGTCTCTTTTCAATAATTATATCAACAAAATCTGTTGAACCATTTATGACTAAAATTATTTTTCCATACTCAACTTCATTTATGGCTTTTCCTACTTCATTTAAGACTTGTTCTTTAGATATTCTTTTATCCATTCTTATCTGCCTCTTCTAAGGCTTTAATAAGAGCTTCCCTTTTCTTTTCGACTGAACTTAAAGAATCAGAAAGTATCTCCCATGCCTTTGTGCTCATCCATAACTTTTCAAAGTTGTTCCAACCTATTGGAAGACATAATCCTATGTTCTTCTTGTATTCTTCAACCTTTTCCTTAGGGTGTGTTTTCAAAAAATCATCAACATTAAAGTACAGCTCATCCAAACACTTCATAAATCTAATTTGTACATCCTTTATGTTTGGGTGACTTACTACTCCAAAAGATTTATCCGACTTTTTATAAGAATTATAAAGAAAGACAGCTGGGTTTTCCATTATGCAGCCTCCTGTAGAATTTCCTCATCTACTTCTGCAAGCATTCTATCAAAGAATGGTATTCCCTGACACCTACAATTTATTTCTTGTCCTGGTTCTGCTATTGCCATTGTAGGAGGTCTAAAGATAAAGGTTATTCCTCCATCTTCACTGTACACTTTTGGATCTCCCCATAAACAAATTTGTCCTTCAAGATTTATGTGGGTAGTTCTTACCCTTTCATCTTTTTCAGTGGACCAAATATACATGTTTGCTCCAATACCTTGTTGTCGCAATCTTGTTATTCTTCCATTGAGAGCTGCTATTTGATCTCTGGCTATTAGTCGAACTCTAGCATCCTCAATACTGAAATTTAATTGTCTTACATTATTTGTAATTTCAATCTGGGTTAATCCGTTTTGTACTCCATCGTTAATTATAAAAGTTACACGTCTAATATATTCAGCACTTAGTCCTCTTATTAAGTTCAGGTTTTCCTGTGTCCATAAGCTAAGTACTTCTGACAACCAAGCTTCATTGGAGGTGAATTGTCTTCCAATTAACCTACTAAGTTGTTTTTGCCATTGCTGTTGATTAAACCCTGATACATTTTCCCCAATAGCTGATAAGTCCGCTAAAACTTCATCAATTCCCCTATCGTATATGTTAGTAAGAATAGTATTAAGATTATTGGTAAAGTTTCTAAGTTCATCTGAGTAAATGTCATAACGAAATTCCTCTGAATAATCTTTCTTAAAATCTTCCCTTAAAACTTTTACCAAATATCTTCTTATTTCTTCATCATCTTCTGGATAAGAATCAGTACTTAATCTTTTTTCTATTTTTATTCTTTCGTTTTCTTCTTTTCGCAAGTTAGAAATTAAAGTACTGTCTGTTCTTGTTCCTTCTTTATATTGTGTTATCCAATCTGGAAGCTCTTCCTTTAATGTTTCTAACACAAAGTCTGTAAAGTTTTTCTGATAAGTTTTTATTAACTTACCATAAACTCTTTCCCATTGTGAAGGAAATATCCATACAGGGTTATTAAAAGTCTTTGTTCTAGTTCTTGCAGAAGCTCCAATTGATTTACGATGCATCTTTAAAGTTTCGCGAAATAGTATTTCATAAAACCCTCTATCGTATCTTTGCGTTTTCTCCACTTAAAGCCTCTATAGCAAATTGGTTTAATTCAATTTCTTCTTCTATTCCAATAGACTCAATATGTTTTGTGTTTTCTTGTTGTTCGATTAGAAATTTATAAAACTCATCTATTTCTTTTTTAGCTATTTGTTCAGCTACACTTTCAAATTCTTTTTGTAAGAAATTTTCATAAAACTTTTTAATCTCAAAGTTCATTGCTTCTTGAACAAAAGGTTTTACAATAATATATAAAAGTTTTCTTAACATTTTCATATTGGGTTTTCTGATTCTCTTCTTTCTAAGATTTCTTCAGGGGTGTGTATTCCCTGTTCAATGTCAATTTTGTCTGATTCAGAATTTAATTTTCTTATTTCAGCTTTTTCTTTTTCATCTGCTTCTCTTAAAGGATTAAATCTTACTTTAGGTTCTGAAACTTTCAAGTATCCTGCGACAATATTAACTAGTTTTCTTAATGGATATATTAACCAATTGGTTTGTTCAGATCTAACAGACTTATAATAATTTTCAAAGTCGGAATCCCCTGTGGCGTTTTGACCAGCAGGGGACCGACCAAACAATAGAGTAACAGGTATACCACAAACTGAAGATAAGTTCATCATTCCTCTATCTATAATTCCTTCAATTCCTGAAAGATTTAAAGTGTCCCTTGAATAATCTTCACCTGAGTTCGCATCAAGCAAGACTGCATTAAGGACAGATTTACTTCTATCGATAATATCTATTCTTGTATATATTTTATTTATAGTTTCATTTGTGTTTTGTGCAAGGAAGTTTGCTAAGTTAGCTATTGAGTACTTTCCTACTGAAGCTTCTTGCATAAGAGTACTAACACCTTTTTCAATTATTCCATAGTTACTTAATCGTTCAAAGATTCTTACCATTACAGGTAAACCCCAATAACGATATTCAAAGTCAATGTTGATATCAAAGTCCGGGGATGGATCCCCTTTAAATACTAAGCACCTTGATTCATGTACGTTTAAGAGTTGTCCACCTCTTGTTCTTATAGGAAATATTTCCACTTCATCAAAGTAGTTACTATCTACATCTGATATAATGTTTGCTTGCGTTATTCTTACACGAGCTGCAGAATAAATTCTTAAGGCTTTTATTCCCTTAATTGTTTTTGGTGCAGGAGTAGAAAAGTCCGTTGTATCCCCTTCAAATACCATAAAGATTAATGCACCCCTGTACAGTCTCGTGAACTTGATTGCCATGTTTATTTTATTGTGTGCATCAATTCTTTTTAGTTCTTCTTGTATTTTTCCTTCATCATCATTTTCAATTGTTACCCAAGAACGAGTCATGTCATTGGCTGGTGTATCTATTATTTTAGTGGCCAATCCTTCATAGGTGTAAAGGTGTGTTAATAGTTCATCATCAAAATAAATATAAGGATAAGGAGTGTAGTAATTCGCGTCCGTCTTATCTCTACCTCTTTTTCCGACACCTGAAAAAAGATTTTGCCACCCGTCTATTCTTGGTGATCCTTTTATTATATCATTTCCTTCTTTGTCAACTACTGCCATAGTTATTTCCTATTACCAACTATTTAATGCATCATTAACTTCTGTTAATAATCCACTGTATTCTAAGACTCCTGTTAAAGCATCAGGTCCATCGTTATGTTTATTGGATTTAAAGTTTTTTCTAAATCGTAAAAGGTCCCTTGAAAATTCAGGCCACATTGTTGTCCAGTTTTCTGGAAACAATATATATCTCATACACGCTGGAGCGTTAGTTATAATCCTACTTTCCTTATTCCCACTTTGATGGAACCATTCGATAATTATTTTTCTGTTTAATAATCTATCTACTGATCTAGCAAAACCTTTTCCTCCATTGTTACTTTCAAAATCTGCAAAGGTAACTTTATTCATTGACAATAATTCAGCTGTTAAAGGTTCCGTTTCTTCTTGTGGTGCTTGCGTGTACAGTACGTCAAGTATATAAATCTTATTGTCTGTTCCTACTCCATAACAAATAGAACATAAATAATCTGTCCCTTCATCTGCTGAGTCTGTATAGTTTTTAATTTCCCTAAAATATGAAGGACGTATTTTATAAAGGTTAAATCCTTTTTGATAAAGCAATCCTCTTTTAGGTTTCGGGTCACCCTGTTCCAATGAATCAAACTTTTCTTCATCCATTTCCCTTTCAGCTTCTTTGTCTTCTCGACTATGTCGGTTAGGCCAAATAGCTTCTCCAGGTTCCCTTGGATCAAGTTCAGTAGGTTCACCAATCTTTAGTGTAGGAAAATTAATCTTACACCAAACTTGTGGATTGTCTATAAAGTATTCTAAATCCTTCCAGCTTTCTAAGGTCTTAACTTTTGTTTTCTTTTCTAAATACCCTATAAGGTCTTCTTCATGCCATCTTGTGAAAACAATTAACTGCTGGCTTTTATTATGTAACCTTTTAAGAACAACAGACAAGTACCAATTGATAACTGCTTCACGTACAATTGGACTGTTTCCTTCTGAATAATCTTTATAAAGGTCATCCAATATCATAAGGTCTATCTTTTCACCTGTTAAGGCTCCACCCCTACCAACTGATTTCATTGCCCCTTGATGATTAACAATTTCAAAAAGGCTTTGGGTCTTTTTGTATTCCTTTCCTCTTGTATCCGGTGAAAATTCTGTTGATTGTAAGGTAGTTTCTGGAAACAAATTGTAATAAGGATAATCGACAATTATCCTTTGTACATCCATTGAAAACTTCTGTGCGAAAGAAGAGTTGAAGCTTGCCAAGCCTATCTTTAAGTTTGGATTCTTTCCTAACATGTAGGCAGGTAGTCTTCTAGAACTACCTTCACTTTTTCCATTTTGTGGACCTATTGTAACCATGAGTTTCTTTAACATACCTAAAGAAAAATAATTAAGTATCTTATAATAAGTCTCATGGAACCAAGTAGGTTCAAACTCATCCATTGTAAAATTTGCAAACTCTAAAAAATCTCTTCTAGCTAATTCTCTCCTTGCTAACTCAGAAACTATCCTTTCCTGAACAGAAAGGCTTTCCAAAGATCGGTTCATCCGTCTCTTGTTATCTCCTCTAGAAATCTTTTTCCTTTTTCTATTGCCCTTGTAACAAGTGGCGATAGTTTTTCTTCATGTGAACTATAGTCCTTAAAGGAATCCATATCTTCCTTTCTAATTTTTCTTCTAGTAGTTGTAGCTTCAATACTTGCTCTGAACTCGGCCATAAGGACCTCCTTCACTTATAGTTTTCCTCTACAATCTTTATTCCATTCTTAAGATCCTCTAAAGGATCCTGTTTATCCTTCCATGTAGTTTTGTTTCTTACAATAGAAGCATTGGCCCACATTACAGACTCTTCAATTTTTGTTATAGCTAAAGAACGTTCACGAGAGTCTGGACAAAATTCATCTAACAAGTAAACAAAGTCCTTTGCGGTTTGTCTTATCATAGACAAAACAGAAATGTCATCTTCAGTTGGTACATGGTAAGTAAAATTCTTTTCTATTTGATCATTCATTTCTTAATTTCCCTTTTTGTATAATCACTTTAAGTTGATCATCTGTGAACTTACTAAAGTCGGTTAGGTTATTGTTGATAATAATTCCCGACTCCCTTTTGTTCTTAAAGAAATCCGGATAAAGGACCTGTGCCATTTCTTGTGTAGCCTTAAAGGAAATACTTTCATTATCACTTTCCATAAACTCTGAGTACTTGTCTATCAATTCTTCACGCTTGTCTATAAGACGAAATTCCAAACGTTGTTGAAACTCCTTGTCGTTTTCAAGCAGTTCTATTTCCTTATCCGTTAGTCCAAGTTTTGTGTAGGCCATGTTCTTATCAAACGTCCTTTCAAAACATGCGACTATTTGTTCTTTCTTTTGATCAAATTCTTTAGACATTGTTTAAACCTTATACATAGTAAAACTAATTAAGTATTATACACTATACTAATATAATATACTACTAAAATTTGTAACTCGGAAACAAAAAACTGCTAATGGAAAATAATGTATGTAGTATATAAGAAAATAACCCTTGTTATTATACAAGGGTTATTTTCGAGGATGTAAGGTGGGATAATATTGTAGTATGTTATGAGGACAATTTATTCCATCCATCTTTTGTCTGTAGGGTTAACTATTAAAGCATACCTGTTTCTTAATACGCCTGCAACATTCTTTCTTATTTGTACAATGTGTTTACGGTTCCCATAAAGGTTTTCGTATTCGCATGTTTCAAAGAATGCTTTTTGTAAAGTCCAACCTAAATTCAGTTTCATCAATGTTCCGTGTACTATGTTTGATACTAATGTGTTGTTATCACATTTTCCCATAATGTTTTTGAAATTTGTGTTGTACTCTGTTCTTGTTTTCATAGACTTTTCTCCTTTTGTTTATGAATATAATATATCAATAAACGATCTACACTACAAGAAGAATTTTCATTCGCTGAGAAAAAAGTTGCTGTAAATAAGACCCCTTAATGAAAAGGGGTCTTATTGAGGATAGGTGTGTAGGTGTTAAGGCAAGTGTTATGAGGACAAATTTTATACTAAGTTATCATAATGAACTTTGGCTACTGCAACCGCTTTGTTACAAGCTTCAGTCCATTTACTATTGTTTACATTAACAGTTTGAAGGTGTTCCTTTTGGTCATTAACATAAGCTACTATTTCGTATGAGCTGAACCTTGTCTTAAACACAACTACTTGAATGTTTTGTTTTGTGTTTTTTAATCTGTATACTTTTCTCATGACCTTTTCTCCTTTGTTTTAATACACTCAATATAGTTAATAAGAAGAAAGTATACAAGAACTTTTTCATTCTCGTTAGAAAAAGTTGCTACATGTAAAGGAACCCTGTACCGAAATACAGGGTTCCAATGTAGGTAATAAAGGCTCTTAAGGTTATCTAGTTAAACACCAACGTCTTGTCTTTTCACTAAACTTGTAGTACATACACTTTTCGTCGTCAACCTTTTCATCGGTCAATAACAAATAGTTTTTGTCTGGTTTCTCGTTTCTTGCAAGTACCATAACGCCTACGATTGTAGACTCACGGTCCTTAAACACATAAACATAACCCCTCCGTTCCCGGATGGTGTCAACAAGTAAGTCTTGAAGCTGTTCGTATCTGTTTTTCATTAAATTCTCCTGTCTTTAAATTACCTTTATTACTCTACTTATAATATCGTAAACTGAGACGAGAAATAAAGAAATTTTTTGTACCTTTTATAAAAAAGTTCCGGCTGTACTGTTTAGGCTTATTGTATTACAGTATATAAGGTAAAAACCCTGTATAACTGTACACATTGTACAACTATGTATATATAATAGGGGTATAGTCCATATAAACGCCCTGACAAGGTTATAAAGCCCCACGTTAGTTTACATGTGGTACTAAAATAAACTGCCGTCTGGGACAGATGAGGCAACGCTATTAAAGTGTGCTACGAGAATTGTAGGGAATACAGGTAAACCGCTATAAATAGATCCAAAGTACCTGAACTTTTTTCTGTTTCGTCTAAAAAAGTTCTTGTTTTATTTTTCGAATACATTATATTGAATGTATAAAACAAAAGAACAAACGAACTAAAGAATAAAGGAGAAACAACAATGAGAAAACTAAACAAAAACGAAAGAATTATACGCTGGGCTTCAAACAAGAAAACAAGAAACATTAAACACGCTATGAAAGAACTTAACTATGAAGATAGAAAAACTTTCATGTACAAATTAAATCGACTCAGACGTCACGGCTTAATTAACTTTTCAGTAAACGGCGAAAGTGTTACTCTTAACCTTACACAAATAGCTTACTATAACAGAGCCGTACTGGTTGCTTAGTAGTCCTATTATACGAGGGCTTAACCGCCCTCACTTAATAGGCTTATTAAAAGCCAAACAAAATTAAATTAAAAGGAGTAACAATATGTTAAACGAAAAGAAAACTGAACAAACTGTAGGAGCTGCAAAGACTGAAGGTAAATCAAAGGCTCAGATGAAAAAAGAAAGTTTCGCAATAATTAAAGAGCTTGTTGACAAACAATCAGATCCTAAGTACAAAGACGCTCTTGCAAAAATTCGCCCTTCACTATATGGTATAGCTACAGGTGGCGGATCAAGTTCAGCGATGTCCAAGTTTATTGATTTTCTTACCGAAAAGAAAAGTGTTTCTGAAGATGAAGTTTTCAAACAATTTAAAATGGGACGTAAAGAATGTGCAAGTATTATCCGTAAGTCTATCCTTAAAGTTGAGCCTGAAAATAGGGTATGGATTTCTTTCGATCCTAAAACAGGTACATACAAGTTAGAAGGAAAAGGAAAAGACGCTCCTGCTAACTGGCAAGGTTATAGACCAGCCGAAAACAAGGTTACATTAAATAAAGATAAAGGTCTTAAATAATAGCAGTCGTTAAGACACCTCCACGTTTTAAATTAAACCCTGTACAATTGTACAGGGTTTTTTTATTCCCTTCCTATAAGGCGTTATAGTCCAAGATTTCTGTTCGTCTGCCTCTCGGTATCCCTCAAGTTTGCTTCCTTATCCCAAGTGGGTTAACCCCTGTTAACACTTGAGCGAGAGCGAAATGGATCCAAAAAATCATGAACACTATAAAAGTATAATTCGTTAAACGAAATGGCCAAAATACGATTATGCTGGCGAAACCGAACGTACTGGCATGAGGGTTTTTTAGCAATCACACTTTTATAGTATGTCAGGCACAAATGGATTTTTAAAATCCCAGTAGCCATGAAAATGAGTACCGAGATTTCGTACAAAATGAAGCACATTTAAACAGGGGGTAAAGTAAAAAGTTACTCAGTTCTACTCAAAATTACTCAGGGGTTAAGGCTTGTAACTAACGGTATTTACCGTATGTTACATGCCCTGACACTTTTATGTAGTTTGTCCTGAGTAGCTGAGTAACAAAAGCTTCATTTTGGTATTTTAGCAACTGCTAAAATAGGTTTTCTCAGAGTGTGCTACTCAAGTTACTCAAGTTACTCAGCTAAAAAAGGGCATTTAACAGCCGGTAATTAAGGGCGGTTACATGCCTACTAAACATTTATTTGTGAGTAGATTGAGTAACTTTTCCTTATATAAGTTACTCACAAATGTACAAAAACTGAATAATGTATTTTTACTAGATACTAAATAACTAAACACTAATAAAGTACAAGTCCTTGAACACTAAAACCACAAAGCACGGTAATTACTGTACATTATATGCCTTGAACACTATAATAGGTTATGTTCTAAAAAGTTACTCATTAAGCAATTACACTTCCTTACTGTCTAAAAATTGAGTAACTTTTTACCTAACCCCTGTTTAAAGTTAGTGACAGCTAACTTATATTTATCGGTATATACAGTATAAACCTTTAATAAAAAGTTCTTTACAATAGTATAATGTTATTATACAGTATATAATGTATACTATAATATAGTATAATATTAGTTTATTAAATACTAAAATACTATAAGGAGGAATGATGAACCATATTAGTACGTTAACAACCGACGAACAAAAATTGTTGACTACCGTTAACAATTATCGCATTGCCCATCAGCGATTAGCCACATTACAGGATTTACAAGTAATGACAGGTAAGGGAAGAGAAGAGTTAACGGATACAATTACTTCTATAATACGAAAGGGTTATAGTGTCCGGTTAAGGGGCTTTATTTCTACAGGGGGTAACGAGTGAAAGGGCGTGAACTAACACTACAAAAAGCAATAGGGTCCTTAGAAACTAAAAACGTTTCGATTGATCAAAAGAAAAAGGTTATTGACATATCGTTCGCTCGTCACCTTGGAAATAAGTCTTGGGGCTGTATAGACTTTCTAAAAAACTATAACGGATACAGGGTGTTCGGCTTCAGTAAGTATAAACCTTTTAAGGACAAAAACAATGATTAGAAAAAGGTTAAAGTTTTTTCTAGCATTCATAATTATTTCTTGTATTTGTTCTGCAGCGATAGTATTATTGATACTGTCTATATATTTAACAATAATATAAAGGAGGATTTATGCAAACATTTATCACTGATCACAATATTTCCAATACTGCTGAATGTCTTGATTATAGGCGGTTAGGTAAGCAACGAGTTGAAGCTATACAGATTGCTCGTTGTTTATTACTTTCAGAGACTAAACTTACAACTAACGGTTGGGCAAACCACTCGGCTGTTAAAATGTGGAAGGGTTATGAATCATACCTTATTAAAGTTTACTTATATGATATTATGTTAGAATGGGTTAAGCGAGGTTACAAAAATGAGAAATGTTATAAACATTACAAATATTTATTAACACTTGTTAACGATGATGAACCTGTTAAACCATATTGGATAGATGATAACTTTATTGAAGCTCATCGTTCAAACTTAATAGCTAAGTATGAAGAATTTTATTTACCTTTGTGGCCTGATACTCAACGAAACTTACCTTACGTTTGGCCGGTATAAGGAGGAATAGTATGGAAATAAGTGATGAGAAATACGCTCAGTTAGTAATGGCAAAAGAGGAGTGTGACTTCCACGACAAAAGTACAGAGTTTATGATCGAGTACTTACAAGCAGTTGCAAAAGTTGATCACGATACAGTAATGGAATTTCTTATGGAATTGTCTGAAGAACAAAAGAAGGAACGAAATTCATTTTGGCAATGCCAAAATTGTGGTTGGTTAATTACAAACAAAGAATATGAATTAGCAAGATTAAATTTTTTGTGTAACAACTGTGAAGAAACAACAATTTCAGATTTTGAAAGGAGGCAAATATGACTACATTAAAAGAAGGTAAAAGTAACAAAGGTGGATTGAACAATATACCAAAGGCTCCACGTCCTCTTCCACCAAAACCAAAGTTAATGTCCGACAATATAACTTCAGATATTGTTATGCAAGCAGCGATTATAATGGAACAAAAAGCTGAGGAATATGAAGATTTACTAAACAAGATAAAACCAAATTTAAGTTGCCCTTCTTCAGTTGATGACGTTGAATCTGAAATAGAAGAAATAAAGTTTGCTGTGGATATAATGAGACGATACGAAAATTCTTGGTAGGAGTTATTATGAAACACGAAATCTGTCCTAACTGTAAACAGAATAGAATGTACATAGTTAAGGACGATAAAAGTGGAAAACAAAAATATAAGTGGTGTTCGTTTTGTGGTCATAGTATACCAAAACAATATTTTATGTATAACACCTTGAAACAAAAAGAAATACAAGTAACAAAGAGACAGGAAAGATTTCTGTCTCTTTGTATGATGATAGTCTTTACAATGTTGTTACTTAACATTGTTTCGTTTGTATTATTACTAAACGTTACTGAACAGTACACTAAATTAAAATTAGAAATAAGAAACTTAGAACGTAATATGGATTATTTTAATAGTAGGATGATTGTTCAGTACGGTAAACATTATGAAATGGAGGAGCCTGAATGACCGTAGAATTATTAAAAGAATTTATTCCAATGTGTTGCTTTATATTTCTCGTAGGAATGGGGGTTGGTTCTTTGTATGCAAAGAAAATGTTTCTGTGGGAATTAAAGTATAAATCTAAAACAGGTATTCGCTTGAGTTTAGTCGGATACTTTTTTCAAGTTAAAAATCTAGGTAGAATAAAGGAGGGGAAATGAAACACTTTCTAAAAAGTAAGATTGTGTTTTGGAATTTGTATACGGATGATGAGCTGTGCAAAGAAGTATTCATTGTTCCAACAATTTCAATTGCAAAACACATCGGAGTAGAAGATTCTAAGTATGTTTATTTTAGATGGATCGTTTTTGGAATTGGAATTCGTGTTTGGAGAAAATAACAAATTGGGGGGTTCCAATGGTTACATTACGATTTATTTTGTTGTCTTTAGTTATGGCAACATTAACTCAACTTATTTATACGAAACGTGCAATGGCAAATATTGATTATTTGCCCAACCAGTCTGCTAACTACTTAATGAATCCTATAAGGATAGGTTCTACAGAAGGGGCGGACATAGCAAATTTTAATCCAGCAGGCACAGCATTTATGAAAGATGGAATTCACTTTGATGTAAGTGTACAAAGTATCACAGTATCTTACAGTGGAATGGAATACAAGGGTAAGACTTACGGTTCTAATGAACCTGTTCCAGCAATACCAAATGCCTACTTTGTTTTTAAGAAAGGGCGTTGGTCATTGTTTGCATCGTTCACAATTCCTGCTGGTGGTGGTACAAGACATTACAAAGATGGTATTCCTATGTTGGATGAAAATTGTCCAAAGGTCTCAGATCAAGCACAGGATATTATTTTTGAACAGGCACACAAAGGGTTAGCTGAAAAAGCACACATGTCTGTTACTGAATATTGGCTTGCGCCTACAATAAGATCAATTATTGGATCTGACTTTTTTAATCCGAATGATCCATCCATTGACTTTAATTCAATGAAGTATGTTGAGCAGCATTTAGATTTTTCAAACACTAAAGTTGATTGGTTAGGTGGTGAAGTTAAAGGTAGCAGTATGTATTTAGCTGGGACAATAGGTACAGCTTATCAAATTATTGAAAAAGTTTTCGCTACTTCTTTCAGTATAAGATACATATACGCTAAGAACGAGTATTCAGGGTGGACAAAGTATCGAATAACTCCAGTTGCTGTTAGTGATGGATGTATGGTTGCTGATCAAATTGCAGATGAAGTAAATAACCCTGCAAATATTACTACTGAGTTAGTGGAATTAGACGCAAGTAAAGAAGCCCATGGAATAGGGGCAATTATAGGTTTACACTGGAGGCCAGTAGAAAGTTTAAATATTGGTTTGCGTTACGAATCTCAAACAGTTCTGTCTTGGAAAGAAAGTGTTAAGGATGGAAAAAGTTTTGCAGGTATGTTTGTGGATGGAAGACGTAGAAGTTACAATTTACCTTCTCTGGTTGGGCTTGGAATTGAATGGAGTCCAACTGGTTGGCTTGCAGTAGGTATACAAGGTCATTATTATTTTGTTAAGCTCGCTGATTCTTATTCTGATGAAGGTGGTGAGATACTGGGATATAATGACAATTATAGTGATGCCTGGGACGGACAATTTGGTTTAAAGTTAAAACCTTTTGACTGGCTAGAGTTTGGAGCTGGTACAGCTTATTATTATGGAGGTGCAAATAAAAAGACTTATAGTGATTTAGATGCACAGATTCCATGCGTTTCAATTTCAGGTGGAATTAAGATAACACCTTTTAAATGTTTATCATTAACAGGTTCAGGTGGTTACTTACATTATTTTCCTAAGCGAAACGCTGCTGGTAACAAAAGGTACATACAAAAGAATATTGCCTTTGCTGTTGGTGTTGAATACAGATATTTATTTGACACATCAGACTCAAGGAATGAAGTAAATTTACCTAAATAGATAAAGGATAATTTAATGGCACAGATAAAGTATTGCTTAATATGTAAAAAGGAAGTCAAAGCTAAAAGAAAGATAGGCTTTCTAACAATACTGTTTGCTCTCCTCACTGGAGGATTAACACTTCCTTTTATTTTATTTTATAGAAGGAAGTGTCCCTCCTGCGGGGGAACTGTCTTAGTAAAGCCTTTTAAAAGGAGGGCCAAATGATTTTAATAACAGAAAAAGAAACGTTGTTAAGTATACGTGAACAAAAGAATGTTTCTATAAGTGTAAGGGAGCGTTCCATAAGTTTTACTTATTATAGGACAGATGAAAAGTATGGAATGGCTTTAGAAATTAAGAAGATATTAATCTTTAAACATTTAAGACAGGCAATAAAGGCTTATGCTAAAATAATTAAGGCTCTAATTGAAAAAGATAATTGGGTTGATTTAAGAAAGTACGATGCAAGATGGTCAACTCAAATAAGTAAAGTGGAGTAGATTAATGGAAGAAAGAACTTGGAAAACAAAGGATGGAAGGATACTGTACATTAAGGATATGAGTACGGATCATATTCGTAATTGTATTAACATGTTAGAAAATAAAGGGTTCGTTTCTTATAGAACTTTATCTATTTATCTAAATGCAAATACAAATATGATGAGTGATGGAGCTTTAATGGCATTCGATTATGAGCTGGAACAAATATCTAAACGACCTGTATCAAAATCTCTAGATTGGTTAAGGGATGAATTTAAACAAAGAGGATATGAACTATGAAAAATAAGATGAAAGAAAAAAGAACTTGGAAAGAATTTAGAGAAACAGGATTGCTCCTGTTTATAAATCAAATTCTACATGTATTTGGTTGGGCAATAATTGTTGATGAATATAAGAACACTTGTTACCCTGCACGAGTTTTATTTCGTGGCTTTGAAGAGAAAAAGGTTGAGGAGTCTTATATTAAAATAACTAAGTACATGAAAGAAAATAGTGAACAACTATTAAAGGAGATTTCAGATGAAACAAGTTAAGAATCGACTTATGAGTTTGTCTAGTAAAAACAATTTTGTCTTTAATAAGGATGGAAGTATAGGAAATCGTGAAACATATTTTTACAAACACATCAAACAATTATATTTATCTAATGGAGCTCCATGGGAAGAGGTAAATATATTTGGTATAAGAAATGAAGCTGGACAAAGGGCCGATGGATTTAATGACTATATAGGTGTCGTCATTGATAAATTAGTTTTTCTTTTTAATGGAACATGTGATCCTGGAGCTTATTGGACTTTCGTAGGTGGAGCTGCTGGCGATAAAAAAGGTGTTGCACATCTTTGTTACGGTTATCACCGTAACGCCTACATGGTTGGAATACATAGGGGTTATGAAGCATTGGCACAGTGGGGTGCACCAGTAACAATATGGAGAGACGGAAATAATAATTTTAGAAGGGACGATGAGGATATTGTACAGCGTGGATATTTTGGTATCAATATACATCGTGCTTCTGATATTAAGGAAGTTACAAAGATAGGTAGGTATTCCGCTGGATGTCAAGTGATACAAAACATAATGGATTTTGAATTGTTTATGGATAAAATAAAAAGTTCAAACAAGTTTAAGCAGAATCCTAGAAGTAAATTTTCTTACTTTTTATTTCCAGTGGATCTGTTTAGTAGGTTTAACTTAAATAAAAATATTGAACTGAACACGGAAAGTTGATATGAATGATTTAGAAAAAGAGTATCTATTGTTTTTGTACCTACTGTACAAAGGTCCTAGAGAAGAACTTGAAAGGGTGTGTACAGGGGGTACAACTATTGATGAAGCAGTTCAATGTTATCAGACTGATCCAATCTTTAATAAACTATGTAACATTAATCGGAACTTTATAAGGAGGATTTATGGATAAGTTGGAAGAACAGGAAATGGATGAGTTAAAAGATTTCTTTGAAAGGTTAGGGTATGACCTTGAAGACATACTTGAATTCTTTAGTGAAATTAGTAAGATGAATACTCTAACAAACGACACTGGAAATATAGAGTTAATAAGTACAAAGATGTTACACGACAAAAAGTTTAGAGCTATGTCTAGTATATTCATTTATCTATCCGTTAATTCTATATTGGACTCTTTGCTAGAAGAAATTATAACTAATTCAATTGGTAAAGTTGAAGTACATAGAAAACATTAAGGAGGGTTTATGAATCTATTTGAATTCGTATTCGCATATTGTTTGGCTATAGTTTATTTAGCAAGCATCATTCTTATATTTATTGTAAGAAAAAAGATTTTGGATAAAGATCTTGTGTTTATGTTGTACAATATCCCAGTGTTCAGACAAGGTAATTCAAAGGACATTGAGGATTGTCAGAACTTACTTAGCAGTTGTAAGTTAACTTTTATTGTCGCTGTTATACCTTTAATAAATACAGTGTTTTTGTTTTATGTGTATAGGCTGTACAATGTTTTACTTTACTATAATAAAAAATATTTTAGTTAAGGAGAAAATAATGAAACAAGGAACTAATGAATTAAGAACAAATGAAATAGTAGCAATCACAAAATTAGATAAAGCTCCAGACGGGTATCCAAAATTTTCTTACAGTGCAGAATATTTTGGGCAGGCATATTATATTTCAGAGCAATGCAAAATTAAAGGTATACGAGCTTCAAATATTGGAAATGTTATATACATTTATTCAAGGAAGAAACTTCCAAACTTTATTGAAATTGTAAGAGAATCTTATTCATATATCAAAAAGCCTTTTCCATTATTGGAAGGTAACGTTGTTTCTATACAATTAGATAAAGCTCTTTTGTGTGTTTACTTATTGTCTAAAGATACTGTATATGTAACTGAAGGACACTTACCTTATTTAGTATACGAAATATTTAAGAGAAATTTACCACGTCCAAAAAACTTTTGTGTATGTACTACAAAAAGAGAGTTAATGGATACTTTACTTATGGAGGAAAACATATTGATATGAGGTAAAGTATGGCTACGAAAAAAGAAATAGCCGAAAATATTTCTAAGCAGTTAAATCTTCCTAGAAAAAAGGTAGTTGATACAATAAATTTGATATTTGAAATAGTGATTAAAGAATTAGAGAACAATAGAAAAGTGACTTTTAGAGGATTCGGAACCTTTGAATTAAAGGAAACTAAACAAAGAGAAATAATTCACCCTAAAAGTAAGGAGATGATTGTTGTGGGTGGAAACAAAATTGTCAAATTTAAAAGTAATATCAATCTAGGAGGAAAAGATGATCCAGGTTTATAATGAGAAAACTATAAACATAGATGGAACTGATTATTGGTTAGTAACACAATTTTCAAAATTAACAAATAGAAGTTCAGTTTCTATTCGTGCTCTAGTTAATAGGGGAAATAGAATAAGAAAACTAAAAGCTATAAGGATTAATGATTCTGTATTCATAGAGGCTCAGGAACTTTTTGAATATCCTTTTGTTCTACCAGGAAAACCTGCACCGGATGAAGAGGGTATTTGTATCGAACAGTTTTATCTTGAAGATGAAAAACTGTACGTTAAAGAAAAGGTTTATGAGGTAAAGGATAAAGATGAAATATGTCACTAAATTCACATGATGTTGAGGAATTTAAAAAATTATTTTCCGGTTCTAAAAACAATTATTTAAAATTAGTGTACGGAAAAGACGAGGTAAATGGAAAGCTTCAAGGGGAGTATCGTACTGTAAAAGATAAGTTAATAACTATAACAGATTATAAAAAACATTTAGAAGGTAAAGAAGGACTGGGAATAATCCCCATATCTGAAGACAGTAAATGTTTTTTCTCAGCTATAGATATTGACATATATAATGAGGACATGATAACTTTTATTGAAGCTATAGACAAACATAAATTTCCATTGGTTCCTTTCAAAAGTAAAAGTGGAGGATTGCACTTGTATTCTTTTTTCAAACAAGCTCAGAGTCCTAAAGAAGCTGTAAAGATAATGAAAAGTATGGCTTCTATATTAGCAATAGATACTTACGTTAAAAACAAAACAAATAGGACTGTTGAAATTTTTCCTAAGCAAACTAAACTAAGGGATGGAGAAATAGGTAATGCAATTAACTTACCTTACTACAATCATAAGGAGACAAAACAAGTCGCAATAAAAGAAGGACAAGAATTGTCTTTACCTGAAGCTCTTAGTTATATAAAAGGAAAGATGACAACCGTAAAGGATATGAGAGAATTTCTACATGATCTAGATTATAATGACGCACCACCTTGTTTGCAGTCAATAACAATTTTAGATCCGTTGGATTTTAATTCAGGTAGAAATATTTTTCTGTTTTCGTTAGGTGTTTATTTAAAGAAAAAGGATGAAGACTTTTTTGAACAACAGTTATTAGAGGCAAATGGAAATTTAAAATATCCATTATCAGAAAAGGAGGTCGAAAAAACAATTGTTTCATCTTTACGAAAAAGAGATTACGAGTATAAATGTAATGACTTTCCATGTTCAGATTATTGTAATAAGAACGAATGTCGTAAAAGGGAATTTGGTGTTGGAAAAGATGACGGATACTTTTCAACTATAGAGTGTGGAGTTCTAACACAATATAAATCTAAACAACCTTATTATGAATGGGAAGTTAGAAGACAGGATCAAGAAAAATATACAAGGTTAGTCTTTAAAAGTGAGGATGAATTATTGAAACAGGACACTTTCATTAAATTGTGTATGAGGGAACTTTATGAAATTCCTACAAAGTTAAAGCAACACGAATGGTTTAAAAAGGTTAACCAAGCTCTAAAAGAAGTTGACGTAAAAACTATAGATGAAGCTGATGATACTTCTCCAATAATATTATTGAAGCTTAGTGTATTCGAGTTTATTACTGGAAGAGTCCCGGCTGAAAACAGAAGACAAATTGAAGATGGTCGTGTGTTTTTTGATTCTTCTAGCGGAGAATATTGGTTCCGTATGAGGGATCTAGTTGTGTACGTTAATGATAAAAAGCGTGGGCTTAATTTTGATAAACAAGAAGTATATCGTTTATTGAAAGACGACTTTAAAGCGGAAATGAATAAGGATGTAAATACAGAATCTAATGGAAAAGATAAAAGGAAAAAACTTAGAGTGGTTACAGTTAAGAAGGAATTACTTAATTACTTTGAACCTGTAGAAAAAAGTTTTGAACCAGACTTTTCAGACTTTATCGAAGATTTTTAAAGGAGAAAATTATGAAGAAAATAATATTTTTTACAATTATAACTATAGTTCTTTTGTTTACTGTATCTATTAAAGGTGAAGTTTTTATCCCTTCATTTGATGAACTTTCAGAACGTGTAGGACAAATGTTTAAGTACGATACTTGTGAACAGTTTGAATATAATCCAAGCGGAGTTAAGTATCTTGGAAATAGTTATGAGTATCTAACATACCAATATTTGTTTTTAGATTATCATAAGAAAGGTTTTCACAAAAAGAATAGACCTAGAAAATTTAATTCTTATAGTGTGAGATATCCAATAAGACTTTATGGAATTAAGTTTAGCAAAGATAAATCTTTAGTGACTTACCTTTTAATAGATAGAAGAGGTAAAACTTTTTATTATAATAGTACAAATGATTTTATATCCCCTTTAAAGTGTGGAGTTATGTTAAGGGATCCTCTACCTTTGTTTGGACTGGACAGGTAATATGCAAGAAACAACAATGATCTTTGGAGCTCCAGGGTGTGGAAAGACAACGTACTTATTGAACTTACTTTCTGACATTTTGGATGATTATGATTCAGATAAAATTGCCTTTGTTTCTTTTACAAAGAAAGGAAGTTATGAAGGAAGAGATAGAGCTACTGAAAAGTTTGGTTATAAAGATTCTGACTTACCTTATTTTAGAACTATTCATTCATTAGCTTTTAGAGACCTTGGAATGTCAAGGTATGAAATGATTTCCAAGAAAAATTATAAAGAGTTTTCAAGGGCAATGGGTATGAACTTTGTAGGTTACTACACAGAGGACTTTATCAATAACGATGATAAATATTTGTTTTATGTTTCTCTAAAGAAAAATAATCCAAGGACCGCTGAAATATTGTTGGAGGATTTAGATGTAAAGAAAGTAAATTTTGTTTCCAATAACTATGAAAGATTTAAAACTGAAATGGGAGTAAAGGATTTTGATGATTTAATTGTAGAGTTTATTAAAAAAGATAAACCGTTACCTGTTCAAGTAGCTATAATTGATGAAGCACAAGACCTTACATCCTTGCAATGGAAATTTTGTGAAGTAGCTTTTAGAAATTGTAACAAAGTTTATATAGCAGGGGATGATGACCAAGCAATATATGAATGGTCAGGCTCTGATATAAAACATTTTTTAAATCTTTCAAAACATAGTGAAAACATTGTGTTGGACAAATCGTACAGACTTAGACAAAAGATACTAAATTTTTCTAAACTATTTTCAAAACAAATATCTAATCGTGTAGATAAAATCTTTGACCCTGTACAAGAAGGTGGTGAAATTTATTTTTATAATAAAGTAGATGAGATACCTATAAACAATGAGGAATCTTACTACTTTCTAGCCAGAAATAATTATCACTTATCTATATATGGAAAAAGGTTACGGGAGTTAGGAATGACTTTTCAATATAAGCACAGGTATAGTGTTGATATGAAAAAGTATAACGCTGTAAGGATTTATGAAAAACATAGGAAGTATGATCCTGAACAAATTTATACTGACCTATCACTTAAACCTTATTTAAGAGACATTATAAACATTAAAGATCCGTGGTTTTATTCTCTGAACTTTGATATAAACGAGAAAACTTATTTTAAAGACTTGTTTAAAAACAAAGTTGATGTTACTAAAACAAATTGTGAAGTGAATACAATACATGGAGTAAAGGGTGGTGAAGCTGACAATGTTGTTTTGTTGTTAGATGTAACTAAAACTATTGACAATAACCTTGAACGAAATGTAGAAGCCTTGGATTCTGAATTAAGATGTTTATATGTAGCTTTAACAAGAGCAAAAAAGAATTTACATATTGTACATTCTAATTCACAATTCGGTTACGAAAGTATTTTTAGGAGGTCTATGAATGAGTGAAATTTATAATAAGTTAACAAACTTAAATTATTCTATAAGTATTCCATCTAGAAATAGGATACATCTTATAGAAAAAAGAATAGGTATATGGAAACATATAGACCCTTTTAGCTTTAATTATCTATACGAAATTATAGTTCGAGAAAGTGAAGCAAGTGACTATAGAAAAGCTGTAGATAATTATGCACCTGTCTTTGTTGTACCTGATGATTCTACAATCGCAGATAAAAGACAAAAGTGTTTTGATATAGCAAAGGAAAATTTTACTGAATACCTATTTATAATTGACGATGATATAAACTTGTATTTCAGAGATGAAAATCTATCTTCAAAATATACTTCAAGGCATGAAGACTTTATTGCAAACGATTGCTTTAATAAAATACTTTATGAAAGTATACAACTTTGTAATGAGGAGTACCCAATAGTTGGACTGCCATTGAAGCTTGGAAGCCAAGGAATTAAATACATGTTTCCTAAGAATATTCCAATTATAAGATTCGTTTGTTACCATGTTCCAACTTTAATAAAGGAAGGTATAAAGATTAATGAAATGCCTGTTCCTTTTATGAGTGATCGTTATGTACAATTAAAATTATTGTCAAAAGGTTACAAGTCTTTAAGCAATGCTCGTTGGTGCTGTGGTGACCCTGGAACAGGATACAAAGGTGGATGTTCAGAAACAAGAACAGTAGAAGCACAATCTGAATCCGCTAAACAATTATGTAAAGAATTTCCTGGGTATGTTGATCTTAAAATAAAGAACAACGGACTATGGGATGAGGAAAGATTAGATTGTACAATAGACTGGAAAAGATTTTTACCTGAAGGCGAGGAACCTTATATACCAGCTGAAGAAGGTATGAAAATTATACTTGGAACTAATACATTTTTAAAAGGATATGAATAAGATGATAGGAGAAATATATGAATAACCATTTTAATTCTGAACACTTTAATCACTTCTTAGATACGGCTATTGAACGACATAAGATTTACAAATTAAAGGAAGAAGGAATGCCAGCTCCTTGGACTGAGGATGAGATATTCCAAAATTTCTTTTTCTGTAATGTGTTTCGTCAATACGATAAGTGTACAAAGTGGTTAATAGAAAACATACTTCCCTTTGAAAGATGGGATTTAATAATTTTATACAGGTTTATTTCTACATATTCTACATTCTGTAGAATAAAAGAAAACTGTAAACTGGACAATTTATCTGAAGTAAAAGATTTTCTTAGTAGTAGAAAAGAAGAAGGGGAAAAATTATTTTCTTCATGCTTTATAAGAAATCCAAGAGTACCTGGTGGTTGGTTAGAAACGTATGAAGCTCCATTCTTTTTAATTGAAAGTTTAAAAGCTAACGATTATATAAAAGAAGTTATTAAAGAAAACTCTATGGAAAGGCTTGTAGATTTTCTAAAACAATTTCCTGGTGTTGGTGGTTTTATGGCATACGAATATGCTTGTGATTTTGAATACACAGACTACTTTAATCCAACCGATAAAAATACCTATGCAAACATGGGTCCTGGGGCAAGACAAGGAATGAGCCTTATAAGGTTTGGTTATCCTACTGTAAGAATAAAACAAAGAGATTGGTTGCCTGATGCAGTAGTTGTAAGGGAAGTAATGGAAGAAGAATTTAGAATATACTTTCCAGAAGAAAAAATAACCTTAAGGGAAGTTGAACATTGGTTGTGTGAATATCAAAAGTATGTTAAGTATCTTAATGCTTACACTGGAAATCAAAAAGTAAAGTTTAGAAAATATAACGGAAGGTAACTATGGAAATGTATGATAAGGAGCATGTCGCAGAATTAAGGAAACATAATCTACTTGTTTTTACAGAACCAAATCAGGTTCGTATAGAATTTGTAAGAGGATGTAACCTTAATTGTTCTTTCTGTGGAAGGTCACAAGCTTCTACTGGTAGAATAACAAAAGAAACTTTGTTGAATATTGTAGATAACCTGACAGAAAAAACAAAACGTATATCAATCTCTTTACAAGGTGAACCAACTCTACATAAGAATGTAGGAGAGTACATAGGTATTATAAGAGAAAAAATGCCAAAGGCACAGATACTTATAATAACAAATACTGAAGTCTATAAAAGTAAAAACATATTTGAATTTATAGACTTGTTTGACAAGGGTCTTAATTATGCTCAAACAGATTTTTATAGTAAGGCACAAAGGGATTTCTTTATAGGTGAACTAGAAAGAAACAAAAGAATTTTAGAAATAAAAGGAATACAAGTTTATGACTATTATAAAGACAACGTTAATGCTTTTTCTTATAAAGGTTATAAACATAAAACAATTATCTTAACAGACGAAAGTGACATATTTAATTGTGATGGTAACGTTACAAGACGTATGCACAATTGGGGAGGCAACCTAAAACTTTCCCAATGGGAAAAATATACAGGTTCAAAATTACAGGACTTTCCATTAAGAAAAGTATGTAAAGAACCCTACAAATATATGACAATAGGTTATGATGGAATCGTAGATATTTGTTGTAGTAATGGTGCTAAGTGTATAGACTTAGGTAACGTTAACGAAGAACATGTACTTGATATTTGGCAAGGTGAAAAGTTTCAAAAGGTTAGAGCACTACTTGCGGAAGGATATAGAGAAGATCTTATTTCATGTGTTCTATGTAGTCAAAGAAGTTTTCGTGTAGGTTTATATCCTTACTGGGGTAAGGAATATTTTTATGGCGACTGTATACATACAGTTGAAAAAATACAGAAGTTACATCCTAAAGAACCTTTGTACAATAATTTAATTGAGTTTTCCAAAATAGGTAAACTAAAACCACATATATCAAAACTAATAAAGGAGTAAATATGAATATCGAAAATTATTTAGACAAAAGAAAAACAATGATTTCAATCAAAAGATTTGAAATGGAATTTGTTTTAAGACCACAAAATCTATGCGAACATGGACACGGAACTGCCACGTTGTTCTATTTGTTTTGTAAAGAGTTTGGAGTAGAAATAAATGAGGACATTTTATTTATACTTATGAATCATGATTTTGCAGAGACCTTTACAGGCGATATGAATAGGCTGATACGAAACAAAAATGAAAAGACAAAAGAAGCTTGGAGTGTACTTGAAGAGGAAACACTTCCTGAAGAACTTAAACCTTGGTCAGACAAAGGTATAGAAAATATCTTAACGGAAGATCAATTACTTCTTTTTAAATTGTCTGATGAAATGGAAGCATACTTATATTGTTTTGAAGAACATACTTTAGGAAATAGATATATCTATGGACCAATAGAAAGATACGCTCAAATTTTAAGCAGTAGAATTATAGAGTGTGAGAAAAAATTTAATAAGGGCAGAGAATTTTGGGAAGGTCGTCTTGGAATCCATGGACTGTATCCTACAGAGAAGCCTAAATATGAAGGAAAACCAGTCACCCCAGACATAAGGGAGGAAAAAAGTAATGAATGATAATTTCGACTTTAATCAAGTCTATTATAAACTTATGTATAATGTTTATTACAACAGGAGGGGAAGTTGATGAAGATAGTTCAGAATGATTTTAATAAAATTTATTGTTGCTTAATGGATAAAGTGTACAATGATTTTGACTATAGTATATTAAACAGAAAAGGAGAAAAGGTTTTTGAACTGTTAGACTATAGTTTCACTTTGACAAAGCCTAAAAAATGTTTCGCAACTTGTAGGGATATGTCTATAGATTATTTAAAAGGGGAATTAGAATTCTATACTTCAGGAAGCCCTTTTCTAAAAGAAATTTCTAAGCATTCAAAATTCTGGAACAAGGTTTCAGATGATGGAAGAACAATCTTTAGTAACTATGGAAAACTATTGTTACACGATAGAAACCATCACAACTACACTCAGTTTGAATATGCAAGGGAAATGTTGTTACAAAATAAGGACAGCAAGAAAGCTGTTATGACAATATATAACAGAGAAAATGCTCATCCTAGTAATGACAATCCGTGTACAATGTTTTTACAATTTTTTATAAGAGGAGGGAAACTACATTTATTTGTTAAGATGAGGTCTTCAGATATTTGGTATGGTTTACCTTATGATGTTCCTTTCTTTTGTTTAATACAATTAAAGATGCTTAAGGAGTTACGTTCAAACTATGACATAAAACTAGGAAACTATAATCATCAGACTGGTAGTCTTCACATGTACGAAAGAAATTTACTTCTTATAAAAGAAAAGTTATCTAAAGTTTATAATTTAATAGGTATCTCTGAATTTAAACGTTCTGAATTTGAAAAGGGGTGTGATGACTATTTATTAGAATTATATAGTCAAACTTTATTTAAACACATAGGATACATAGGAGGGGAATATGAATAAGGAAAAGTTTTTAGACGCTGTAGAGCTTGCAAAGGTTATGGCAGAAACATCCCAATGTCTTAAGAAAAAAGTAGGTGCAGTCTTAATGTATAAAAATACAGGTGAGATTGTTGGAGTAGGTCATGGAGGGGCTGAAGTTCCATGTGAAAAATGTGTACGAAAAGAGTATGAATGGCAACAAGATGGATGTTGGGCTATTCATGCTGAACCAAGAGCGATATTCGATTGCTTTAAAAATCTTGGATACAATACTGATCTAAGTGACTTTATTATGTTAGTTACTCATGGTCCTTGTGATCAATGTTTAAAGTATATGCATCTATTTAAAATTCCTGTAGTGATCTACGATATAGAGTATCACAATGACTATACAAAATGGGAAGGAAAAATAGGTGTTGATACTGTAAAAAACCTTTTAGAAATATTTGATATAAAGGAGGAATTTCTAAGATGAAGTTAAGCTATTATCAATATAAAGGTGATAAAGAAATAGCAGTTGATATAGAATCAAAGGACCCTTTACTAAAAGAAAAGGGTCCAGGTGTCTATCGTAAAGATGGATACGTTACTGGAGTTTCCTTTTCTAATGGAGAACTTTCAGAATATTATCCAATAAATCATTTTGATGTGACTCCTGAAAAAGCTAATTTAAATCGTAAATATATTATTGATCAGTTAAGTTCTAACAATCATAAAATATTTGCCAATGGATTATACGACTTAGATTGGTTAATAAATTATGAAGGAATACCTGTTAATGGTGTATATAATGATGTCCAAATAGCTGAACCACTTATTGATGAATATAAATTAACTTACAGTTTAGATTCCTTGGGTGAAGAATATTTAGGTATTGGAAAAAACTATAGGGATATTAAGGAGTATATGATTCATAACGGTATAGAGTTTCCTAAAGGTAGGGTTGACAATAAAATATTGTATACTTTGCCAGCATTAGTTGTTGCACCTTATGGTGCACAAGATGCTTTACTTACTTACAAAGTTTTTCAAAAACAAAAAAGATTATTGGAAGATCAAAACTTAATGAATGTATACGACATAGAGATGAGATTGTTTCCATTGCTTTTACAAATGAGAAGAACAGGTGTAAGGGTTGATAAAGAAAAGCTGTACAAAACAGGAATGCAACTTGATGATTTAAGGTACGATCTACAAGATGAATTAAATCAAATAGCTGGCAGAGAACTTAATGCGAACAGTGGAAAACAGTTAGAAAAATTGTTTTTGTCTATGGGACATCCTGTAGAATACAATGAACCTACTGAGTTAATGATAATGAAAGGACAACTTAAAGGAAATCCAAAGTTTGATAAGGAAACATTAAGTAAAATGGATCATGATCTAGCTAAAAAAATATTAGAAATTAGACATATTTCCACTTTATTAAATATGTTTATACATCCTTATCCAGAATTAATGGTAGGTGATAGACTACATTGTAGCTTTAATCAATTAAGAAGTGATGATTATGGAACAGTAAGTGGAAGGTTCTCTTCATCAAATCCAAATTTACAGCAAGTTTCTGGAAAAAATGAAAACGAATATATACAACATGATAGTGAAGTATTGTCCGGTCAAGTTGTAAGAAAACTATTTGTTCCAGAGGAAGGTTGTGATTGGTTAAAGATGGACTGGTCACAAATTGAATATCGACTTATAGCACATTACGCTTCTGGAGAAGGTTCAGAGGTTATACGACAAAGATATATTAACGATCCAAACGTAGACTACCATGCTGAACTTATGGAAATGACAGGTATTGATGACCGTAAGGTTATTAAGACACTAAACTTTGGAGCTGCTTATGGGATGGGAATTACATCTATGTCTAGAAAATATAATTGGGAACTTGAAGGTGCTAAGGCTGTTTATGAAATGTATCATTCAAAAGTTCCATTCGTTAAAGAGACAGGAAGGAGAGTTGCATCAAAGGCAAAACGGTTTGGATACATAAGAACAATATTAAATCGTCGTGCTCGTATGCCACAGTCTGGAAAAGAATATATAATGTTTAATAGACTTATACAAGGTTCTGCAGCAGACATTATGAAAAAGTCTATGGTTGATGCTTATGAAGCTGGAGTATTCGACGTTCTAATTCCACACTTAACAGTCCATGATGAAATGGACTGTAGTATGCCAAGAACTGAAATAGGTAGGGATGCAGGCGAAGAATTGAAACACATAATGGAAACAAGTATACGTCTAAGGGTTCCTGTAATAGTCGATGCAGAAATTGGTGAAAACTGGGGGGATCTAAAGGAATGGAAAATAGAGTATGTTTAATTCATAGATACAAGTTTGTAAAGTATTCTGGAGTTCATAACTATTATGAATGTAAGAAATGTAAACATAGAATTTTTAAAAGAAGAATGCTTGAAGGTTATAGTCCTATAGATTATGATTGGCTAAACGAAAACAAAAAGGAGAAAAAGGATGGGTGAAAAAGCACACTTAGTTACACAAAATTTAATTGGTGCTGTAAGATGGGCAATAGAAGCTCCGCATACAGTTATCAAAGAGGATAAAGGCGGGGATGGAAAAACAACTTGGAGTGAAAAGGCTTTACAAGATCTTTCAGATACCCTTAATCGTATTCCGGGAGATTTTCCTGAAGCAGCTCGCAGAGGAGTGGAGTTTGAGAAAAAAGTTTATGCAGTTGCAAATAATGATTCTATTGGAGGTTCAATCCACTTTCAAAAAGTTTGCAGTGAAGTAAAAGGTTTTTCCTTTGGAAAGAAAGGTGGAATAACTAAAGATATAGAAGGTTACAAGTGTTATCTTTATGCAAAGTATGATGCAGTAAAGGAAAAGGATAAAGAAATTACTTTTATAAAAGACATTAAGACAACTGGCTCTTATAAAAAGAATAAGTACGTTAAAGGCGTCCAGCATAAACTCTATTGTTATATTACAAAGTGTAAAGACTTTGAATATATAATAGCTGAATGGGATGAGTATCCAAAAATAAAGGACATTCACATAGAAAAATTTCGCGTAAACAATTTTGACCTTTTGGAATTGGAAATAAATCGAGAAATAATAGAATGTTTTGAAGCAATAAAGGAATTTGGTCTTTGGGAAGCTTATCGAGAAAAATATTGTTTGTATTAGAGGTATAGTATGAAAACAATTTCTTTAAAGAAAATTCCTCCGATGTACGAACATCAAATACAAGCAAAAGAATTTATATCAGACAAAAGTTGTTTTGCTTTATTTATGGAACAGGGTACAGGTAAATCGAAAGTTGCTATAGAAAAATCAAGTTTACTGTATATGCAAGATAAGATAGACGCTGTAATTATTATAAGTCCAAATGCTGTCAAAAGTCAATGGATAGAGGAACAATATGAAGAGCATTGTATTATAAAAGAATGGAATGGAATTGAATGGAATGGAGGAAAGACAAAGAAATTTAAAAACGAATTTGAAAAATATGTTTCAGATAAGAATAAATTATTTGTTTTTTCTACTAACGTTGAAGCCTTTCAGTCGGATACAATAGATTTATATATAAAATACATATTGGATAATAGAAAAGTATTTGTAATAATTGACGAAAGTACAAAGATTAAAAACGGTAGAAGAAAACCTGTAAGGGGAAAACGTGGAGGTGCTAAAAGAACAAATAAAATTCTTGACATGTTTGCAGGTGTAGAGTATAAAACTATACTTACAGGTACACCAACACCAAATAATCCTTTTGATCTTTGGAGTCAATTTGAATTTTTACAAAAGAACTTTTTTGGTATGGACTACTTTTACTTTGAACATCATTATGGAATTATGATACAGAAATCTACAAATGAAGGTAGAAGATATTTTACTGTACTTGATGAAAAGACTTTTAGCTTTATTAAAAATAGATTAAAGAAGGAGGAAAAATTAACTAACCAAAAGTTACAAGAAATTTCAATACAATTTGGTATGAAAACAAAAGACATTTTACAAGTAAGAAGAATGGATGAGTTTGCTTCATACAAAAACTTACCAGAGTTGAAAGACAAAATAAAAGAAATCACTTTCTTTGTAAAGAAAGAAGATTGTTTAGATTTACCTGATAAAGTTTACGAAAAATTGTACTGTGATTTAAGTAAGGAACAAAAGAAAATCTATGAAGAAATTAAAAAGGATATGTATTCAGAGTATCAAGGAAAAGAAATAAATATAGTAAACAAAGTTGTAATGTATTTAAGGTTACAAATGGTTACTGGAGGATTATTTCCTTACGCTGAAACAACTATAAAAGTAAATTCAGATGGCGATGAATTCTTTGACTCTACTTTTGAATATGAATACATAGAAAGTAACAATAAAATAAAAGTTTTATTGGAAGATTTAGAAACTGTTCCTAAAGAAACTTTCATAATTATTTGGGCAAGGTTCAGAGGAGAAATAGACTTAATAACTGAAAAAGTTTCTCAAGCAGGATACACTTGTGAAAAATATTATGGAGGAAGTTCGTATGAGATTATTGAAAGATTTAAGAAAAAAGAATTTCAAATATTGATAGCAAGTACATTAAAAGGAGGGGAAGGATTAAATTTACAGCTTTCAACTTTACAATATTTTTATAGTAATTCACATAAGGCTGATTCAAGGTTACAAGCTGAGGATAGATCTCATAGAATTGGTCAGACAAACAAAGTACTTTATAAAGATATTATATGTAAGAACACTGTCGATGTTCGAATCTATGAAGTGTTAAAGCGTAAAGAAAATCTTATAAACTACTTTAGAACAAACCCAGATAATTTTTTGGAGGATTAAATGACTGAATCTGAAGTGTATAAAAAAATGGTATCGCCTTTACTAATAAGGGAAGGTGTTTTCTTTTTCCGTGTAGAAAGTAAAAGGTTACCAGACATTTATACAGCTAAAAATGATAATATACTTTGGATAGAATTAAAATGTTCAAAGGAACCTTATCATTCAGAAGTAATAAAACCAGACTGGAGGCCAGGACAGTTAGCATGGATAAAAGAGAATAAGCGTTTTGGAAATCGCAATAGTATTTGTCTATGTTTATATGACTATGGTAAACTTTATTTCTTACCACCAAAAGAAAGTTATATAAGAAAACAGTTAGCTTGTCAGCGAGAGTTTTATTTTAATATTTATAAATAAGGAGAGCAATATGAAATGTCAACATTGTGGAAATGAACTTGAGATAGGTTATGATAAAGCAATTAGTGATAATGATATCTCTGTCCATTACGAACCAAAAGATTTTTATCAAAAAGAATTAGAAAAGAAGTATGAAGGTTTTTACAGAAGCTCAGATGAAAAAGTTGTATTGGGTCTTTGCGGAGGAATAGCACATAAATTTGATATTCCTGTTTCTACTGTAAGGGTTGGAATGTTTATAGCTATGTTCTTTATATTTGGATTTATTTATGCTATAGGATTTTTTCTACCACAAATCCCTACTAAAAACAAAAGTAGAGAGATGGTAAGAGTATGAAGAATTTAGTAACTAAATTGGAAAAGGAGTTTATGGAAAAGGACAACTTAACTTTTGAAAATTGGCTTTCTTTTATTTCACTATGTGATAGAAGAGTAACCTTAATGAAAGAAATTTTAGAGACAAAAACCTTGTTAGAACAAAAGGAAAACGAACTTGTAGTGTTACATGAAACTAGTTTTCCAGAGTTTTTTACTAACGTAAATATCTCTGAAATTAAAATAAGTTCAAATAAAATAGAAATAATAGGAGGAAATAATGACTGACTTATTTAATGAACAGTCTGAGGTATCACAAGATTCCTTAGAACTATTGTCGGATCTTTGTAATAAACAAAGAACTCTTGCAATAGAGATTGAAGGTATTGAACAAAGTCTTAAAAACAAAAAAGAAGAACTGGAAAAAGTTTCAAGGGAATATATTCCAGAGCTTTTTGATTCAATTGGAGTATCTAAACTAACACTTTCCTCAGGTGAGGAAGTAATAGTTGAAGATAAAATTAAAGCAAGCATTTCAAACAAGAACTATGTTGAAGCCTACAGAAACATGGTTAATGCTGAAGGAGGTGACGTAGAGGCAGAAGAACGTATTAATGCTCTATTTAAGTCAGAGATAGTTATTGATGAAAATGAAATGGATGAAGAAGTATTTGACTACTTACTTGAAAATGATGTTGCTTATGAAAGTAAGAAAAGCATCCATCATCAAACACTGTCTAAGTATTGTCGTACAAAGCTAGAATCTGGTGAAAAAATACCAGAAGGAATCTCAGTATATCAGTACAGAGAAACAAAAATTAAATAATAAAATTAAATGATAGGAGAAAACCATGAGTAAAGAAGTTGCGAAAAAAGAAAGTACAGAAATTGCAGAATTAGGATTGTTCGAAGGAATGGATTCAGGGTTCGAAGGAACAAGTAGCCAAACTTTTAAGACACCCTTCCTAAAAATTATTCAATCACTAAGTCCAGAACGTAAGAAAAATAATCCACAGTTTTTAGAAAATGCTGAGGAAGGACATTTTTGTAACTCGGCGACAAGAGAACTTTATGACTCAATCAATGTTGTTATTCTAAAGATGGAACATACACTTGTGGTATGGCGTCCAGAGAGAGGTGGGTTTGTTGGAAGATATCCAAAAACTCCAGAAAACGAACAAGCAATTGTCGCTGACCAATCAGGTGTACAAAAATGGGATGCTGAAGGAAATGAGATTGTTGATACAATAGAATTCTATTGTTTAAACATAGATAATCCCTCAGACATTTTTGTATTTCCCGTTTCAACTGCTTCATTGAAACATGCAAAATCATTTGCAACAAGATTAAAATTGCTTAAGCACAATAGCAAACCTGTTAATGTTACATGGGCTGGTGTTTGGAAACTTTCAACTATTGAAGAATCTAACGATAAAGGTTCTTGGTTTACAATAGGTGCAACGCCTGAGTTTCTACGATTCATAACAGCGGAAGAAAAAGATAACCTTATTCTTCCTGCTAAGGAAATGTTAAAAGGTGCAGAAACTGACTATACAATAATAGAAAGTTCAGGATCTGAAGAAGACGTAGAATACTAAAATTACAAGGGGTACAGATTATTCTGTACCCCTTATTTAAAAGGAGAAATTATGGAAACTATATTAGAAAGTATGACTCAACTTATACACTTTTGTTCACAGGACAATAGCAAGTATTGGAAGATACAAGTAATTGCTAAATTTGAAAAGTGTGCAAGACTCTTAGCACTTATATATAATCCAATGATAAATTTTTATGTTACTTCTGATAGAATAGAATCTTTGTTGTATGAAGAAAATGAAAAGTATAAAATAGAATTAAGACAAGGATATAATATATTTGATCTACTTACAGACTTGAGTTCAAGGAGAATAACAGGCGATACAGCAATAGCACATTGCGTAAGTTTTATAGAACAAAACGGACTGTATGAAGCAACAATATTAAAAATATTAGACAAAGATCTTTCATGTGGAATATCTGTAAAAACAATAAATGAAGCTTTTCCAAATTTAATTTCTGAGTTTTTAGTTCCTCTGGGAAAAGATTATGAAGAAGGAATGTGTGACTTTAAGGAAGATGATTGGTATGCAAGTAGAAAACTTGATGGTGTCCGTTGCTTAGCGTTCGTATTTAAGGATGAAGTAAGGTTTTATTCTAGACATGGAAAAGAATTTTTTACACTAGATAAGCTGAGTGAAGATATATTAAACAATTATCCAGTAAATAATATACAGTTAGGAGGACAAATATTAGATGGAGAAATATGTGTTGTGGATGAAAATGGTAATGAAGATTTTGAATCCATTATGAAACTTATAAGAAGAAAAAATTATACTATTGAGAGTCCAAAGTTTTTTGTATTTGATAAATATAGTACACAAGAATTTGATGATACAGAAACTGAAACAGTATTTACAAAAAGATACGATGAGCTTGCAAATAATGTTAAGGATTGTAAGTTTATAGAGCTTGTTGATCAAACTTTAATCTACTCTAAAAAAGAACTTAGCTTATTAATTGAAAGTATTCCAAGTGAATGGGAAGGTTTAATGTTGAGAAAAAATTGTACAACAAAGTTTAAAAGATCCAATGAACTTTTAAAAGTAAAGCCTTTCTATGATGATGAATATGTTGTAGTGGATACAGTTGTAGGAACTAAAGTTATAGATGGTATACAACAAGATTGTTGTGGAAACATTGTAATTGAACATAGTGGATTTAAACAAAGGGTTGGAAGTGGATTAACAGATTCACAAAGAATTTCTTGGTACAAGCATCCAAGTTTAATTGTTGGGAAAACTGTAACCGTCCGTTATTTCTCTGAAATAGAAGATGAAAATGGAGAAATAAGTTTAAGATTTCCTTCTTTGAAATGTGTTTATCAAAAATTGTAATAATTTTGTTAGTAATAGTATAACACTATAAAAGTATAAAATCCCGACATACAAACTAACGTGGGGTTAAAATAAACTGCCGTCTGGGACAGATGAGCCAGTACAATTTTACAAAAACCCCTGTATTATAAGGTTTTTACCTGTACAGGGGTTAATTAAAATATATAAGGAGTATATAATGTACTACAAAAAATATGTTATAACAGGTCTAGTCTGCCTTATAATAGGTTCTACAATAGGTATTGGAGGAACTGTATATTACTATAAGAAGGAAACAAAAATTCCTATTAACAAAGTACAGGTAATAAAAATAACAGGTGAGGACATGAAGGTTAATAAGGTAACTCTAAGGCGGAATTCAGTAGCTGTTAGGGTAGACGCTAAAGGAAAAGGAACTTCTGACATAGTTATTCAAAAAGATACAATACCTGAAGCACTTGCATGGAGAAAAAAGGTTCATGGAATACAAGTACAGTCAGGTATAAATTACAACATAGGATTTGATTCTATGGAATTAGATTTTTCTGTAATGTATCTTTATAGATTTAATAGATTTGCTATAGGTGTTGGACCTAAATTTTCAGTATTAAATATAAATAAAAACGTTAACTCTATTGGGGTGAATGTATCTGCTCAATATTGGTTTTAGATCCACGAATAGCTTTTATTGTTTCTGTAACATGTTCACCTACATTACCCCCAACAAATATAGCCATTCCCCAAATTAAGTGAGTACCTGTGAAATGTTCTGGATAAACAAAGAAAGCTGTAACCATTATCAACATTGCAATAAACTTTCTGCTTTTAATTTTTTCTAAGAATTTCATAGGTATTCCTCCTTTATTTCTTTTTCTTTTTATCAGTTGTATTTAAACTGACTTCTACTGTACCTTTTAAATAATAGACATCTTCCCTTATTTCTTCGATATCTTCCTCAACGTTTTGTACTCTATCCTTTATTTCTTTATGACTCTCGTCGTTCCTTTTAATAATATAATTTATTATCCAAGCAAGTATAGCCAATAAGATCCCACCAAGAGCAGATAGAGCACCAACAATATACGGATTACCAAGAACACTTTGATCAATGTTGGTTGTGGGCATATTTCTTCCTCTTCTATACAATCATTTTTGTTTCCTCTATTAAAGTAAAACATATATAATATCCTATTAGAATAATCCTTTTTGGAATTCTAAAGACCTAAGTATTTTAGTTGCGTTAGAATTATCTGAAGGGTCAGGAGATAATCCTCTAGTACAAATTACCCATGCACCATTTGAAAAAGCTATTCCATCAAATTCATTTCCAGTAGAAGAGGAATTAAATAATGGAAAGGTTGAAGCTAACCATGTATCCCCTCCATCTAAAGAATAGATAACTCTAGTATTATCTACTGATAGAATCATCCACATTCCTTCTGCATACCTTATTTCTCTAAAACCACTTTGAAGTTCAGTAGGAATAGTTGTTAATATAGACCAAGTGGCACCATTATCAGTAGACCTTAAAGCTCTTTCACTTAATGTTCCGCTCGCAGCAACTGCAATCCAATTACCTTCTCCATCACTATCTAATCCAATCCAAATATTTGTTTGAGTTCCAAGCGGAACTGTTACTGCACTCCATGTTGCTCCATTATCAGTAGTTCTAGCAAATGCATTTGTATTTATAGGATTTACTCCTGTGGCTACAAATACATCGTCGGATGCAATTTTTGAATGTCGAACTTTATAGTATTGTGCGTTTGCATCAGGTGCGGTTCTTGTTGTAAAAGAAACTCCATTGTCAGTTGAGTTAGCCAGTTTAGAATCTGTTATTCCACATATACACCAATTGTCTCCACCATCATTGTCAATACCAAAATAAGTTCCTGCAGAAACTCCAGAAACAGGGGACCAGGTTTCTGCATCATCAGTAGATCTGTAAACGTATGGAGACTCATTTCCTGTTATTATTAACCAGACTTGTCCTGCGCCTGCAGAAATTCCTTGAATACCAGCTGTTGGGGTAGTTCTTAATTGCCAGAACCAACCTCTATCCGTAGACTTTATTAAGCTAGTTGTTGTTCCGTCTGGATCAGCGGCACAGAAAATATCTCCTTTAGCTTCAACAACTTGTATCGCTCCAGTAGTAGCTGGAGTATCAACATTTATCCAATTAGAAGCTTGAAGTTGATAGATAAATCTTTCTGCTTGTGGTCTTACTACAATACTTCCTATAGAAGTAGCAAATTCTTCTACTGTAATTATACTGTCAACGTCATTTGGATCAGTTTCATTTGGACGATTAATGTACAGGTAATGTTGATCACCTATAATATCTCCTGAAGCTATTTGTGTAAGATCCTTAAAATAACGTATGGAACTATCTATTGCCATAACTCCTCCTTAAAATATACCTTCTTGAAATTCTAATGACCTTAATATCTTAGTTGGGTTAGCATCATCTGAGGGATCTATAAAAAATATACTTGCTAAGAATAGCCATGCACCTTCTGTATAAGTTATTCCTATAATTGGTAATGTGTATGCAGGGTCATTATATCTACGAAAAGTTGAAGCTTCCCAATTAATCCCATTATCCAAGGAATAAATAATCTTTACTTTATCGAAAGTAGTTATTATCCAAGTATTATCGTCATACTTTACCTTGAAATGAATTCCTTGAAACTCTGTAGGTAATGTTAGTATAGACCAAGTTAATCCGTTGTCTGTAGATCTCACAACCCTTTCACTTGCTGTTCCACTCGCAGCAACTGCCATCCAATTGCCTTCTCCATCTGTGTCTACACTTACCCAAGTATTGGAACCCAGCCCTGTAGGAACTGCTATTGCAGACCATGTAGTCCCATTATCTGTAGAACGAGCAAAAGCATTATCGTTAACTGAATTTGAACCTACTGCTATCCAAACATTATCTCCAGAATTTCTGGAGTGTTGTATATCACCAAAAGTTGTATTTGAATCAGGTTCAGTTCTTGCTGTGAAAGAAATTCCATCATCAGTTGAATTAGCTAATTTTGCTCCTGAAATTCCACAAGCACACCAATTGTTTCCACCGTCATTAGATATTGACCTGTATTCTCCTACTGGCATTCCAGAAACAGCGGTCCAACTTATTGCATCGTTTGTAGATCTATAAGCATAAGGTGAAGCATTACTAACAAAGACCCAAACTTGTCCTGCTCCTGGTTCTATGTCCTGTATTCTTTCAGTGGGAGTAGTTTGTGCAAACCAAGTCCATCCCCTATCAGTAGACCTAAATAGGCTTGAAGTTGTCTCCGATGTGTCTGTCAAACAAACAATATCTCCTCTTGCTTCTATTCTAGTAGTAGCTAATGAAGAAGTTCCCACTTGCACATAAGCAAAATTAGAGAGTTTAAATTGTCTAAATAGTCTTTCTAAAAAAGGAACAACTGCACTTTCTTCTACAGAAGATATAAATTGATTTAAAGGTATTATGTTATCTCTATTGTTTCTAGAGACTTCTGCAGGTCTATTAACATAAGCAAAATCATTTACCATATCTAATTCAGCACCTGTTATTTCAACTAAGTCTCTAAAAAAAGTTATTGGTGAATTTCCTGCCATTATATTTCCTCTTTCCCAAAAAATTCTAAGTCTTGTGTTACGGCAAAAACATTATCAATAGCATCGTCTTCAAATCCAAATACTGGATTGTCGTCATCATTCCTTTCCCTGCATAATATTCCAACACCTGCTGGAGTTAGTTCGGTTAACGCTTGTATTGGAATTTGTGCATCCGTTATTAAAAAAACTTTTGCTGGATAGACAGGAATATAGTCAATGTAAGTTGCACCATAAAAACTTATAAGTACATTTTGTATTTGTCTTATGGTTCCACTTATTTTTAAACTTATTCTTAGTTGAATAGCTGCTCTAAAGTCATTGTCATTTCTACCGAGTCTTTCTTCATTCCGTACTCTTCCTATGACATCAAGTTGCTCTCCTTCTGCCGTATCAATATAAAATAAATCCCTAACTTCAAAAATAGCTGTTTCAAGATCATCAGCTTGAAGTGTTGATGATCTTATTACTTCTTGCAAGTTGGTAGAATTTTTATATTGCTCTATGAATAATTCCAAAGCCTCTGCATAGTAGTCTGTTATTCTAACTATTTCACCCATTATGGTATGTCCTGTACAGTTATTCTGCTTAATGCAAATACACCTTGATCCCTTCCAGCTAGTATTATACTATCTTCAGCGTAGACTGGAGTATCTCCAGGTGATGCAGTTTCAGCTAATTCAATTATTATATCCCCAACACCAGGGACTTCATAAACTGGAGTTGCAAGTCTTTGTCTTATTATGTCTGTTCCTATAGTTATATTTTCTGAAACGTATTCTAGAATATTTTCTTTTATTAAATTGTCTCCATCAGTAGGATAAGCTTCTTCAGGATTAAGATCTCTACTTATACGAATCCAAATATAGACTGGCGTTGGTCTTGAAAATAATATAGTAAAAGAATTTCCAAGTTCATCTATTGCTGTTCCACTAGAACCTACTCCGTACCATTCTATTCCTGCAGGAGCTGAATCAAATATAGCTTGCGCTATATCATTATCATCTCCACCTGAAACAACTACTTCAAAGCTGTGTGGTGGTCTTCCATCAACGTCTGTAATATTTGTTCTGTTAGTTTCTACAACTACAACAAGAACATTTTCAACAGAATTAACTTCTTTTCTTATAGAAGCTACTGTAGAAAGACCTGTAGAAAGTTCTTGTATTCTTCTTAATCTTAAAGCAAAGTCAGTTTCTTCGACATTTCCGGTAACTCCTGATGAAGGGTTATTCAGTCCCTCCCAACCTGTTATAGGAGTAACAATTTCGGTTAATGTATTTGCAGGAACCTGAATAGGTCCACTTTCATCAGCAGTAAAATTACCGGAAGATCCTAAAGTATCTATTTGAAAATTTGCTGTATTAGATATATTTAAAGAAGTAGGAATTGAAAAAATATACAACGTTGTACTTCTATTTTCTGATATAACATCATCCAATGGATCAATCTGAGAAACTATTGCATCTATAACTTCATCCTTAGTGTTTCCACCACCAGGAACAGTGTGTGAATAGACTATAGATTCTATAGTAACTGAAAACACTTCTGTAGGTGTTGGATCTGTAGGAATAGTTAGGATTAATTCCTTTGTTCTTGTTCTATTTATTTCAATATCATTATCCAAATTAAATAATATTGGATTGCTTCCTCGATCTGTGTTTCTTCTAGACTTACTATTTTCAGGGACAATTGTACTTTCCGTTCCATAAAGAATAGCTTGTACAGTAGAAGGAACTGCAGGATTTCTAGTTGTTCCACTTTCCCTTGCAATAGAAGTTAGACTTGTTCCAGTAGCTTGATCAGGGTCTCTACTTTTATAAATTTCTTCTAGTGCATCCCAAAGGTTTGCGTCTCTTTGTGAAAGAATTCCAATTATTTGTCCAAAAGGTCCTTCTGGTTCTACGTCTATAGTTTCTCCAAATACAGACCTAAATTGTTCTTCTAATTCTAGTTTAATTTCAGCTAAAGTTTTCTTTTGAAATCCGTTAACAGTAACATAAATTGCCATTATATTGCCACTCCTCCGACAGAAACTTGTTCTCCATTTTCAAGTTCCACGTCTAATGTCGTAACTTTAAAAGTTCTGTTTGCATTGTCCAATTCAGATTCATAGTTTATTATTCTAGATACAGAACTTGTACCAAGAACTATATTTCTAATTATGACATCTATACTTTCTATGTCTCTTGTCTTAATTAAGATGTCAGTAAAATAAGGTAAACCAAAATCAACGTCTAAAAACCATTCACCTCTAAAAGTCTTTATTCGGCTTGCTATCTTTTGTGCTATATAGTTTGGTCTATTTATTATAGATAACTGAGTATTGTTTACAACTATTATATCATTATTTGTGTCTAATTCCAAGTTAAACATTATTATTGTCCTTTTACTTTGTCTTGTCCAGCATCTGATATTTCTACTGGACCAGCTATAGGAGTAGGAACTCCACCAACTGTTCCTTGTGCTTGCATAGTTCCAAAGTCTCCTTCTCTCATAACTAATTGATTTTCAGCTTTTACTTTTGTTGCTGTTGCATTTATTGTTTGTGGAACAATAGTAGCTATAGAACCTGAATCAAATCCAGAAGCATTTCCTCCAGTGAAAGTATATTGTAAAGGGTCTTTATGCACACCTTTATCTAATGCTTTTACTTTTTGTGATGGAACAGAAGTAACTGTAAAAGTTCCTCCACTTATTGGAGATCCTGTTCCATGTGCTAAAGTCAAATCTTCGTTAGCTATATTTTCAAGTGCCATTATACATCCACTGTCAAATTTCCGTTTATATCTACTTGTCCATCATCCTTTAATTCAATTGTCCCTGAACTATTTTTAATAGTTATTACCCCTCCTTGAGTAATACTTATCTCATTATCAGTAGGTAAATTTGAAGCTCTACTAAATGAAAATAGTCCGGGGATACATATTGCATCAGTTAAATTAAACTTACTTGAATCATCTGCTGCAACTTGATTCTGCCCCCCACTGTTTAAATAATTTCCTATTCCATATTCTGAAAATAATATTAAGCAACCATCACCTGTTGCAATGTCCCATCTTAAAGTAAAGTTACTTCCAGATGGAAATATTGTAGGTACATTATCTATGACTGGTAAAGTTATATCAACTTCCTTAACTGTTTTCATACTTACTAACGGCTCAACGCTTGCTTTCCTTTGTCCAGCATTCCAAGAAACAATTTTTCCTGGTAATACTGTATGAACATTTTCAAGGGAAGAATTTATAGCTAAGTAAATCGCATCGATTAAATTCTCTTTACCACTACCAAAAAGATTAATTGTCATTCTATAGCTTCTCCTTCACAAATAAAAACTTTTCCAAAATTTCCACCCTTAAAAACAACTTTCTCATTAACATAGGTTCCGTTTACATTATTACTTCTTATTGTAACAAGTCCACTCGGTTCCAAGTTATGATTTAATAAACAAGAGTATTTTACTCTAGGTCTATTTTCTGTTCTATTACCTACCCTATATTCTTCATTTTCAATAAAGGCTTGAAATAATCCTGAATTATAGTCAAGGTAAACTGAACGGAATCTACTGTCTTGTTGTCCTTGTCTATAAATAAATAACGTCGCATTATCTATATATAAATCAATTGAAGTATTGTTTAAAATTCTTTTACAATATCTTAATGCTTCCTTAGCTGTGCCCGCAAAAACATATCCATTTGGAAGTGTTATTCCCTGTGCATTATCTCTTCCAAATACTCTAAGACCTAAAGACAAGGCAATCTGATTTAATACATCTATTACTCTTGTTCCTGGAGCATAAGATAAGGATACAGTTACATAATCAAATCTTCTATCCGCACCCTGTAAACCACCGCAAGTAATTGTTGTTTGCCAGTCTACACCAGTTTGAACACTTACTGATGAAACAATATTACCTATATAGATAGTGCCTATACTTTCGTCTTCATATCCTGCAGACAATACTACATTGTTTCCTTCTACTAATACATTGTTTCTAGTAGTTTCTTTTGCATTATATATTGTTATAGTACAAGAGTTGTCACTAAACTGTATAGATCTTTGAACTTCAAATTCAATGTTTAAATCTGAAATCAATAACCCTACTCCAGCACCACCTGTAGTTGGAGAAGTACCTACCTTTAATTCTACAATCTGACTAAATGCCATTCTCGTTTCTCCAAGCTTCTGTCTCTTCTGAAGTTAAATATGCAAAGTTCCATCCGTTACTTAGATTATCATAAGTTAATTCATTTGGTGTACCTTCACTAGACTTTAATACAAATAAATTTCCTGGTAGTTCTATGCTAGATTTAAAAGCAAGTAGAATAGGAAAGTTTGTTACCATCTTTATTCCTAACAATCTGTTTCCTGTACTCACTTCTTCGTAAGAATTTAGATACCAATTTTCAGATCTTGAATTCCACACTATTCTTAATCTAACAAGGATACCTTCAAGTTCTATTTCTTGAATAAAGTCTGCCGCTTGAGTTTGAAATGTTGGTATTATAATCATCTTAAGTCCCTGTAGTTCTACCCACATTACTTTGTGGTGATGCTTGTCTAGCTCTGTTGTTATTCAAGTTGCCAGGATTTACTCTAGCTTCAATAGCAACTGTTCTTAACTGAACAACTCTGGCCTCCTGAAAAGATATAGAAAAAGATTGACTTTCTCCATCGTCAGAACTTCTACCAGCTGATATACCTGTTATAGCAACGTCATTATATATTTCTAAGTTTGTTACAAGTGTTACAAGTTGTCTGCTATCCCTTATTCTTTTCAAAGCATCAAAGGCTTCTTGCGCTCTGTTTTTTGGAAAAGGATAATTGGAAAATAAACTTGTTGCTCTTCTTACAGAAAAATTTGTTACGAACCCTACTAAGCTTCCAGTTCTAAGAGCCAATCTAATATTGTCAGTTATTATACTTCCATCTTCAATATTATAAACCGTAACTTCATTTGGAAGTGTATGATCTTCACTAAGAACAAGATCAAAACTTATGGATTCTATATCATTCTTAATTGAAAAGTTCCTATCTCTTCCAAGAAATAAAGTGGTCGGTAAAGGTTGTCTAAAATCAAATATTGCCATTAAACTCCTCCGGCTTCTATTGTTAATCCTCTTATCTGTAATGCAATATACCTTGCAACATCTTGTGGATTTCCAGCTCCACTAACAGATATTGGAGCGTTTATGTTATATACATTTCCTCCGCCTCCACCAGGAGCGCCACCCATTGTTCTTTCTCTTTCTTGTCCTTCTCTTCTAGCTTGCTCTTGTTCACCTGTATCTTCTTCATCGTCACCTAGACCTAAAAATTTTATTGCTTTATCAATAAACTCTCTTATTGTCTTTATTATTCTACCTATAATTCCGTCTGAAGAAACTAAGTCTGAAAAGAAATCTCGAATAGCTTGAACCCATTCATTTAATTTTTCAAGAACCCATTCAATAGGTCTAGAAATCTGTTCCCAAAGAGCCTGTGCTAATCTAACAACCACATCTATAATTCCTCCAATTATGGAAAGAACAAAAGAAAAGATAGACCATATAACTCTTAGAACTAAGACAATAGGTTTTAAGACGACACCTAAAAATCTAATTGCCTTTGGTAGAACATCACTTAAAGTTCTTACAATTCCCTCAAACAATTTGTTTAATCCGGTGTCCTGCATAAACCTTACAAGTGAAACATCCATCTTTGATCTAAGTTCAGCTATTGCACCACCCAATCCTTCAAAAGCGACGCCAGCAGACTGAGCAGCAATACCTGCTGAGTTTCTTATGTTTCCTAAAACTCTATCAAAGTTATCTCCGGAAGCTACAAGTATTTCAAGCCCTCGCTTAGCACGGGAAGTTGCCGCGAACCCTCTAAAGAAAGTTGTTAAGTCTGTCTGAGATAAAGTTCTTAGCCTTGCAATGAATGCAGGTAAGTCTTTTATTGTACCTCTCTGTACATCAACATATTCATTTATATCAATTCCAACTTGTTGCATAGCACTGGACAATCTAGAAGACGGAGTTCTTAAAGCGTCTATAGCATTCCTTAAGAACGTTCCCGCTCTACCTCCTTTAACACCAGCGCCTTGAATTATTGTTAATGAAGCAGCGAGTTCTTCGATTTCAACCCCTGCTAATCTACCAGTTGCACCTAAGTTTGCAAAGCCACCAGCTAGACCTTGAACAGTAGTTGTTGCTGATCGTGCACCAACAACTAAAACATCGTTAATTCTATTTAACTCGTCAACCTGTAAACCATTCGCGGCCATAATATCTGTAGCAATATCAGTTGCACGGGCAAGACCAAGATTTGCCGCAGCTGCTAAGTTCAAAGTTCCTGGAAGAGCACCAATAACTTGTTCGGTGTTTAAGCCTGCTTGTGCTAAAAACACTTGAGCTTGAGCTGCATCCCTTGCTGTGAATACACTTGTTTCTGCTGCGTTAAGAGCTGCATCACTAAATCGTTGCATAGTTCTAGCATTTGCTAGAGTTATTCTTCTTAGTCCTCTTAAACCTTCTTCAAATTCAAGATAGGCTCTAGTTGCTCTACCTATTATGACTGCAGTCGCCGCAACTGCAGCTCCAACTGCGGCGATAGGTCCAGCTGCTGCTGCTGCTGCGGAACCCATTCCACCGAAAGAAGAACCCATACCAGAAAGTAAATTAGAAAATCCACCTAAATTTAGTCCTCTAAATCCTTGAGAAAAATTCCTAAGAACTCCTGGTAGTCCCCCCATGTTTCTTCTGGTTCTATTTATTGAAGAGTTAAATCTTCTTAATCTTCCAGTGTCAACACGGAATCCAAGTTTAGTTACAAGTTCTCTTACAATCATTTCTTATTTCCTAGTGTAGGCAACAATAAAAGTGCATCAGAATAATCTGATCTCATATTTAAAAAACTCTCCATCTTATAGATATCTCTCATTGTACATTCGTTTAATTCCCGTGGAGATATTCCTGCATCAATTACTACTCTCCAAAAAACTAATTCAGTTTCTAATTCTTCAGAAAGTTCTCCAAGTTTACCCAACGTTTTCATCCTTTTTGCGGAAGCAGATTTAGAAGACTTTAAGAATCGGTTTTCCCCATTAGGGATCCAATGTCTATGTCCACTCCCATCTGTTCCGCTAGTGCGAAAAAACTAAAACAGTTTTCCCGCATAATTTTAAAAGCTGTTTTGTAAATGTCGATGACAGTTAAATATTGGAAAGCTTCATTAAAACTATTTTCGTTATTAAGGTCATAAGCCCTATCTTTATAATGTAATTGTGAAGTAGAAAACAATTCTAAAAATAAACTTAACATATCATCTTTAGAAAGATTATCCATAGCTTCAGAAAAACCTAAAAAGAATCCAGTGTCCATTGAATCATCACCTTGTGATGCGTCAATAATAGGAGCGGATCCAAGTGCCCTTGTAAATAACGACATAAGTCTTTTGTCTAAGTGTAGTATGGTCAAGGGTTTTAGAGGAAAATGAAGTATTTGAAATTCATTCTCCTCCCCTTGATTAATTGTGAATCTTTTTGGTTCCATAATTTACCTCTTCTTTAAGTTTAATTATCGAATATGTCCTGTAGGATTGTAGTTTGCTGGACCAGTGTCAATTACCCATTCTTTATTTGAAGACTCATCACTTTTTTCTGTGTCTGGATATTTTACAATCCATCCTTCTCTTGCAACAAGTAGTGGAACACCTTGATTTAAATCTTCAATAAAAACAGAAAATTTTCCTGTTCCAAATTGTTTATCTCTTGCATGAAATTGAGTCAGTACGGAATTACTCAAGGATGTTCCCTTTAAAGTAAGTGTGACCTGAACATCAAAAATATTTTTTGCAGTTCTGTCTATTGTTCCATCTGCTCCTCTTTTCTTTTCCCAAAAATCTTCAGGCACTGATATCATAACAAAAGTTCCATCAGCATAACCTGTCATTGGAATACCTTCGAACAATATTTTAACTAGTTTAGGATCATAAGTTCTAACTATTAGATCGGTAGGTATTGGGATAGGTAGATCAGCCATGTTATTTCTCCTTTATAATATTATACTGAAATTGTTCCACGAATTTCGACTTTGTGGATAGCACCTGCATATCTTCCAACAAAGGTAACGTCTCTTAATGTTCTTGCTGCTCTATCTGCTGCAGAAACATTTTCTGCTAGAGGCACTATTACATCATCCAAGGTTGGCAAAGTTAGTAATAGATTATCATATCCAAGAGTTAGTATCTTAAATATTTGTCCTTTAATACCTAAGATTCCTCCATCTGTAAAAGATATTTTTCTATTGTTTAACAATGAACTAAATATAGCTAATTGCATTTGCTGCGATAACCAATCTGTTCCTCGAATAATATCAATATATTCACCGCTCATAACTTTGCCACCATTTGGACCACCTGCAAGGTGTGTGATGCCTGCTATTATATCAACAAAGTTTACAAAGTTACTTTGAAGCGTAGAATAAACTCCTGTGGAAATTGTCACAGCTTGTATTCCAGACAATTGTTTAAAGGCAAAAGTTTGAGAACCTGGATCGAATGGAAAACCTTCTCCTATCATAGCTGACCAAACAAAGTCCATACTTGTAGGTATAGTATCACTGTCTTGTGCTCTAGGGGAATAACAAAGAACTGTTCTGTCTCTATTTAGAGCCTTTATAACTGTTGCAAGATCATCTGTTCCTGCAGTAACTGCATCCTTACCTACAAAGGAAGCTCCACCATTAACGTAATTTTCTCCGAATAAAGCAGTGCCTGTAGGACCTGAAGGATCTGATAAAATTACATTAGAAGAAGCCCCAGTTGTTCCACTTCTAAATATTAATCTTTCTTCAGTAGAATTGTAAGTTACAGTAAAATTTGTGTATGCACCACCAAGAGCCCTTATGTCTGCTTGAAGAATTGTAGCTACTTCATTAAAGTTTGCTACTGCAGAAGTTGCATCAGTTCCAGAAGTAGATGTTCCACCATTAACATATGAAGCTCCAGTTAGATCAGTTCCAACCCCTCCTGGAACGGCAGTAATTACTATCGAACTTGAAGCACCTGTTACGTCTGAAGTGAAAACAAAATTTGGTGCGGTGTAGACTACTGTGACACCTGTTAAGGATGCATCAGCTCCCTGTATCGCTGATTCAATTGTTGTAGCAACATCGGCTAAATCTGTATCACCTGTAAAATCTATTCCAGTAACATTGATTCCAGTTGCTCCATCTTTAGCAATTGTGAATTCCCCATCTGTAACTGGGGTTATAAAATTTGCTAAGTTAGAACTTACATCACCACTTGTAAAGATTCCTGCTGTTGCAGGTTGTGATGTAAAGTCAACTCCAGTAACATTAGTTGCTGATCCTCCGTCAACTGCCACCGCTAAGTATCCATTATCAACTAATTGAAATAATGAAAGACCACCTAAAGAACCTGATCTCCAAAATCCACTTGTTGCTGGATCATTAACACCACCCATAGCTAACTGACTTGAAGTGTATCCAAAAATCTTAATTTGGGTTTCGGCCCAAACTGATGCAGCCAAGACATCATCAGGGTCTCTAGATATTATTGTAAATCCATACCAATCAGAATATTCATCTTGAACTGCATTCAAAGCAACTGCCCAAGAAGCATCAGCAGAATCTTTTCTACCAACAATAAATAATCCTGGGTTAGGATTTTGTGTGAAGTAGTCTAATGCGCATGCAAAGACTAAATCTTCTTCTAGCCAACCATCGTTAGCCATTTCGATTGTGCTCGTGTACAACTGATACCTTCCATTTCCCAGTAAAGGATTAACGGTCTTATCTAGACTAAATTCAGCTATGACCGCTCCATTACCAAAACCAGGAAGTGAAGGAAATCTTGTTTGTCTTTCTATGAAGACTTGTACTATAGAGTCTATTTTAGCCATGTACTTCCTCCTAAAAATTTATACATCTTTATCAATATAAATATTCCTATCACTGCCATCGTCTTTTGTGATAGTTCCGTTTATTTCAGCGTCTTCAATTCCATCAACTTCATACCTTAATCCAGTTCCAAATCCAAATATTATTTCTAAAACTGATTCACGTTCCCATTGTTCACCCTGCTGTCTTGGAATAAATAAAATACCATTATCTCTTTTATAAGAAATTTTATTTCTACTTAATTTATTTATTGCTTCTTGTACCCACTGGTTTTTACTTAATGTTAATAAATAATCTCCATTTCCATTTGTTTCCCAAATTTCAACAGCCCCTTCAAATTCAGACCTTAAATAATTAAAGTACTTGTCTTCAGTTTCATCATAAATAACTTCCCAGTCTGCTTTTCCTATTTCATTCATAGTAGGTGTAGAGTCTATAGTTATGTATCTTCCTTCTGGTGCAGGTGTATTTGAATAAGACGGAACAATAGGTACCAATGGAGTAGGAGGATTTAAAGGGTTATTTATAATTGCATCTACCCAATCATATATTGTATTCGTGACATCAAGTATCAATTGTTAACTCCTGTTCTGTTCTGTATTCACCTATGTATTTATAATGATCAACTAAGCTAAATAGAGAAGGTTTTTGATATTCATATTCATGTATAATTTCCCATTTACTTGTCGACCAATCTAAGACTGTTCCAGTTCCTACCGTACCTTCTTTTGCAACAACTAATTGTTGATCACTATATACTTTAACATGACCAACATCTCGTCTAAGTGTTGGCAAACTTTCAAATAATTCTCCCCCTTCAATATCTGTCATAGGTTGTATATCTGCTTGTATTGTATAAGGGGTTCCTGCGACTTTAGAACTTTCCATTTTATTTCTTACGACAGAATAATCTGTAGCTGTTATGTCTTCTGGAAAAAGTACAGACATTATTTTCTCCTTACATCAAACTTAGTTGTTCTATACATTTCTCTTGTATCTATTAAAGGTTCGTCTCTACCTTTTCTAGCTATAGTTGCTGGTGCGTTAGGGGTCCAAGGACCAGCCTTTATTGTTCTCCTGATATAACCTACATAACGATTTCCCAAATTTGTAAAAGCTATTCTAGCATTTATCTTACCTCTGTATACTTGTCGCATTAAGGTTTTTTGATACTTAATAACTTTACTTTGGAACCTATCAAAAGTTGTCCTATTAAAAGGTCTACTTGGAATACGGCTTGTACCATACTCATTCCAAAAAGCCTTGTTGATATTGAACTGTGTTGTTTTGCCTTTAGGATATCCAATAAATAAAGATCTACGATTAAGTATTCTTAACTCTCTTTGTATTCTTTTCCATCCTTTATCTTTATCAGTCACAGGTGACAAATCCGCCTCCAAAGTTAAAGTCTTCACCTATGAACCCTTCATCAGCTCCGCTTCTACCTGTAATTCCAAGAGCAATAATGGAACCTTTTTGTAGAATTAAAAACTGTTTTCCAAATTCAGTAGAAGCAAGATCATTGTCTGTTCCACTGGTTGCAGATCTTCTAAAAGATAAAGCTAAGTCTCCTTCTTTCATAGATGAAACTTCACCTACTGCTATTCCTTGTAACTTATTAGATAGGTTCTTAACTGTTATCATGTGAGCAGCCATATAGGCTACTGCTAAATCTGCCTTGTCATTAAAAGCACACCTATTAACTCTTGTTTCAGCTAGAGAAATAAAAGTATCTCTAGCTGATTCAGAGTCATATTGTGGTGCTATTGCAGATAATATGGTACTAACACCCATTTCTTTACCTCACATTTCTAACAACTGAAGTACTTGATTCTGAAACTTCTTTGGATTTCTTAGTAGGGTTTTCAACAATCTCAATTTGATTTAAAATCAAAGACCTTATTTCGTCCCTAGATTCAAAAGATCTCCAAGAATTTAAAGTACCTAAGTTCCATGTGTCCTTAACAATTTCCGCTGCTCTTACTGCTGGAAGATCTGAAATGTTTACTGAAACATAAAAAACTTCTTTGTCTACAGAAAAATGTTCCGCAGCAGCTGAGGACACTTCTTCATGATTGGATATAAATTCTTCTATAGAATCTTTTCCAAATTCTTTTTCTCCTTTCGCTGCAAACTCAACAGCATAAGTATAAATATCATTTTTCTTTAAAAACTCTACAAGATTTTCTACATTCCTTTCTATTGAAGAAGAATCAACAGACATAACCTTTTCTTCTTTTTCAGGTTTTATTGTAGAAGAGACTAAAACTTCTTCTATCCATTCTGCTTCTGGATCACTTAGAACACATGCTCTACTTTTCTTCCAATCTTCATCTGGAATGTGATTAAACCCTGGAAGTAATGTTAAGTATCCAATTGTTATCTTTTGTTTTCCTTCTGCATCCATTACTTGAATAGGAATAACTTTTAATCCAGCTTTTGGCTTTTTCCAATTTACTATCATTAGTTTCTCCTTAATTAAATTCCAATGCCATAAGCAACTGATTGTGGATAGAATACAATTACTCCACCAAATTCAGCTTGACAAGGTACTTCATAAAGTCCGCCTTTTTTATCAAAGTCTAGCTGTTCAAAAGGTTGACAGATTTCTTGAACTACATTATTTGGATCCATAACGTAGGCCATTATCATATCTGTTCCTCCAGCACCTTGACTTCTTAATTCATCAACTGCCTTTATCATTACACCAGGATTATTGTCCATGTAAAACATAAGAACAGTTTTATTTGCGTCACCTTCCATTCTCTTATTTCTAATAAGATCATATTGTTCCCTTGGAATAATAATCATGTTAGGTTCTTCTCTACCGCGAGTAGGTACTGTAATGGCACTAACTATTCCAGTCAAGTCTGCAATTATCTCATCTGAAGTTTTGTTTGCCCATTTTTTAGGTTCAACACCACCACCAGCTGCATCAGGTATAGTGTAAGAAGTAATTCCTGGATAATTAAAAAATCCATTCATACCATAATCATTATCACCAAACCAAACAAGTCTATCCATTATTTCTTCAATGGATCTTCTACATGTATCAGCTCTTCTCATATCCAAGGATACATTTGGACCTGGCATACTATTGG
>Ga0209635_10000063_pt1 | contig 59097 bp, 49 predicted proteins | sample DeeMarSWOR230_32_FD_187463 | JGI IMG/M metagenome (GOLD analysis project Ga0209635, IMG submission 187463) | Marine sediment microbial communities from White Oak River estuary, North Carolina - WOR-2-30_32 (SPAdes) (version 2) | ecosystem: Environmental > Aquatic > Marine > Intertidal zone >...
TGGTTACATAGCCTATCTTAATAAGAAGAATCGCAGGGATAAATGGGAGACATATCTTCTTATTCCGATTTTTCTGTTTATGACTATTGAACTTATTCTTGATTATATCTTTGTTCTGGATTTCCGTAACACTATCATCGCTGGACCGTATGTCCTGCTATATTATATAGGAGCCTGGGGACTTATAGGATATAGTTTCAGATTTGAAAAAAAGTGGGGCTTTATCACCCTTGGGACATACTTTATTATGATGATATTGTCAATATATCCATATGTGATTAAGTAATTGATTCAGTATTAATTTAATATATAATAGACATCATCACCCTGAATTTCTTTTTAATGTTAAAAGTTAAAAAATTATCCATCTAAACTTTTTTAATATCAGTTCTTACTTGTCTTTTTCTTTTTATTATACCTATATTGGTAAAAGCCAAAACAACCCAACATAACAAAGTAACTGATTACTAGAACATTTCCATAGAATTTGGAAATGATATATCCATACCAATTCAAGCCTATGCTCCCAATTTGAAGAAGTATAAGGTATACTTTTAAACCAACAGGCCAACGTTCAGGGTGATGTTGAGGTTTCTTTTTCGTAAATAAACGATACCATAGATCATAAATCAGATAGATAATTATAGGAAGCATTGTAATTAAGCGCCCAATCTCTCTTCCGTTGAGAAGGTTCAAAATCCATAAAGCAACGAATGGGACTAAGAGGAAACTAAAGATAGGAGCAAGTATCAATTCCTACTTATCACGTTCAAATGCTCGTAATAAATACACTAAACACAAGAAAAGATAATAGATAATTGAAGAAATAATAACAAGAATGTCTATTAGAACCTCATCCATTCTATTATGCTCCTGAATTATACAACAAAATCTTAATATAATAAAGATTGTGTAAGGACGCAATAGAAGAATATGGGATTATCAGGACCATCTAGAAAAGAAGTTTGGAAACAACTATCTGAAGAAATAAATGCAAATTATGTTGAAGGTGGTTTTTTCAAAGGTCCGAGAATAGAGTATAAGCATAATAATTGGACTATATATTTAGATACTTATACAGTTTCAACAGGTAAAAGCCATATAACCTATACGCGAATGAGATCACCATTTATTAATCAAAAAAAATTCCTTTTCAAATTGTATAGAAAAGGAGTTTTTTCAAATATTGGAAAAGCAGTAGGTATGCAAGATATAGAAATTGGATATGATTACTTTGATAATGACTATATCATAAAAGGTAATGATGAAATATTAATAAGAAGGATATTTCAAAATCATGAAATAAGAGATCTCATTGAGAAACAATCAAGAATTATATTAGAAATAAAAGATAATGAAGGTAGGTTTGGTCCAAAATTCAAAGACAATGAAAGTGAACTATATTTTATAAATATTGGTGTAATAAAAGATAAAGAGAGACTAATGAACTTATTTGAATTATTTGTAAAAATAATTAATGAATTTGAGACGATGGAAATAACAATAAATCAGATACCTGAAGTTAAATTATATAAAGAGTAAAAGTTAATTTTTACTGGTAAATTCGTGTTCCTCCCCTACAGGAGCATGTTATGTTAGTTTCCTAAGTCTGAACTCTCCAACATTAATTGGTTCTATGCTAATTTTGTCCCCAGCATTATTTATAACTTTTTAACATATTATTTTTATACCAAATCCTCATAGCTTGTTAATATGCAATATTACAATGAAGAAAAAATGCAAAATATTAGATTGAAAATAGAAAAAGAGATTCTTGGTTGGCCTGATGTTACCACTAAAAAAATGTATGGATGTCCCTGTTACAAATATAAAAATAAATTATTTGCATTTTTGGTGACAGACGGTGTGGTTCTCACTAAAGCCAGTGAACAAGACAAAATGAAATTATCAAAACAATTTTTGATTAAACCCTTCCAAGCAGCAACAAGAACAATGAAGGGCTGGCCACAAATACCTGTTGATGAGGTATCTGACCTTGAGAAAATAATTCCTTTCATAAAAAATAGTTATGACCATTTAAAGACGTTATTATAAAAAGGAAAGGGATTTAGTAAGTAGATGTCGAAATCGTCTTTTTCACATTTATTGTAAATTCGTATTAAACTCTCATTTCCTTAATTTTTTATATATTAATTTAAATAATTTATCATATTAGAAATAGAAAATTAATAAATAATCGTTTAAATTATATAAAAGTGATTTAAATAGCGCCTTTAATTTTATTCATTCTTAATATACGTAATATACCAAGTATAAAATTTGCTCTTGGCACTTTTTTCATATACTTTTTATAATCATCACCAAATTTATCAGTAAGCATTTTATCTGCCTTTAACAAATCGATGTATATTAACGGTATGATTGGAATACCAAGCATAATTACAATCCAATGTTGAAAAAGCAGCATACCAGCAATTGCAAACATTATAAAGGTTACATATTGTGGATGACGGACAATAGAATATATACCAGTATCAACAAGTTTTGTTGTATGAATGTAACTTTTTCCTTTTTTCACTCTACCTTTTTTACGAAACTCAAAAATTGGTAACATACCAAAAATCAAACCTGAAAAAAAATATAATCCAACACCTATATATGCCAATATTTCGATTTGCGAAATATCTGATATTAAATAAATACCAACAATTATTTGCATAATAAAAAGCAGACTTGTGAACGTTGATGGGATGAAATCAATCCAATAATGACTTTTCTTTTTCATTTAATATTACCCTTACTATACAGTTTTATATCAATTATTTATTAATAAAACTGTTAGTTTTTACATTATAATGGTAGATTTTCACAAGCACTATAATATATAAAGCATTTTATTTGAAACATGTTACTTTAAACAAATATTCTTGATGGGTTTTTCCATTTATAATTAAAGCAATTTCAAATTCTATTATAAAGTAAAATATTATAATGTTAATAATCATACAATCTTAAAGGAGATATGTTATATGGACGATAAAATACCGCTTATTGGAGAAAAATTTCCAGAAATAGAAGTACAGACGACAAAAGGAAGAATGAAACTGCCAGATGCATTTAAAGGAAAATGGTTTATATTGTTTAGTCATCCTGCTGATTTTACACCTGTATGCACAACAGAATTTGTAGCATTTCAGAAACGCTATAGTATATTCAAGAAATTTGGATGCGAACTTATAGGTCTTAGTGTTGACCAAGTTTTCAGCCATATCAAATGGGAACAGTGGATCAAAGAAAATTTGAAAATAAAAATTGAATATCCAATAATAGCTGACACGGGAAAAGTAGCAAAAACACTTGGTTTAATTCATCCAAATAAAGGAACTAATACAGTAAGAGCAGTTTTTTTTGTTGATCCAAAAGCAATTATTCGAGCGATTTTGTATTATCCACAAGAACTCGGAAGAAACATGGATGAATTTGTTAGAATGATAGAGGCATTCCAGATTTCTGATAAAGAGCATGTAGCAATACCAGCGAACTGGCCGAAAAATGAACTTATTAAAGATAGGGTAATTATACCACCTGCATCAGATGTAAAAACCGCAGAAAAAAGAGTTAGAGAATACGACTGCTATGACTGGTGGTTCTGTCATAAAAAGCTATAGCAAAAGTGATTATAACGATTTCATAATTATAATTAACTGTAAAAATATTCATTAAATAGTGTCAACAAACAAAGTAATACGGATACTGGACTGATAAACCGCAATAAAATATTGTAAATTTATAAAATAAACAATATTACAGCAAACAATTTAACAACGATTTTTTATGTTTAATAATTGTCTCTTTATCAGTTATATTTAAAATATATGAAATTAAGAGACTTGATTTTTCAATTTATATTTTAATAAAAGTATTGTTTCAACATCAAGAAATATTCTAAGAAAAACCAAAAATCTTTCCGACTACAAATTTCTATAAAAAAAATAACACTAAAGTTTACCAAAATTTTCAATTGCAAATACAAAATGCATAGCACCAAGTTATTAAACTAGAAATAATGCCATTTTTCCTTTAAAAAAAGTGAAAATTGTTTATATCAAGGTAAATAATAAAGGATATAATTTTTTAGAAATCTTATAAATTATCAATTTCAACCGCAACTTCATTTCTTCTTATAAAACCTGGTGCAAAAGGGCTATTATATCTCATTAAAATAGGATCATCTTTCATTATTATGTTATTATTCTTTAATATTTGTAATAACTTTTTAATATACTTTTGTACACGAGGCTCGGAAGTTTTTCCACTGAATCTTAATACCGCATAAGTTTTTTCTTGTTTTATTTTAATTTTAACATCGTTATTTTTTGGAGTTGGAACCGTCTCCTTATCATAATGAGAAGGAAGAACAAAAGCTATGTAGTTATCTTTTGTAATTACTGGTGCAGTCATTGGAATTTTTTCAGATGTGATAACAGGTGCAGTCATAGGTATTTTTTGTTTTACAGTGTTATTGCCTGATATGTAGTTAAAAAGCAAACTAAATCCATAATCATTTTGATATCCTTCAACTATTGCAAAAATCAATTCTGGATATTTACGAATTTCAACATCCATGATTTTTTTTATAACTTCATATTGCACTTTTTCAACCATTCAAATCACCATATAAAAGATAAATTTTTTACCAGTTAATAAATATATATTAAGTTTTTATTCATAGATTAATTAATATAATTGAACAATCATATGAAATTTTAACTATATCCATAATTTTGGAGGCTTTACATTTCTATAGTAAAATATTTAATCCAAATGATTAAACTTACTCGTGCTCATATCGGCATTGCAGTTCTCCCCTCATTTTGGCTTGGTTCTCTCTTTGCCATGGTTTTAGGATTTAATTTTAATCCTATGACTTTCCTTTGTGGATTTTTAATTATTTTTCTTATTTATGCTGCTGCTTCATATATTAATGATTATTATGATTTTGAAGCTGATCAGCATAATAGGCAATTTGGATTCTCCGGTGGAAGCGGAGTTTTACAAAAATATCCACAACTCAAAAAGGCTACTAAATGGTCAGCACTTGGATTTATTACCTTTGCATTAATCCTAACAGTTGTTTTATCTTGGACCACTTATATTCCTTTTTGGTCAGTTGTTTTTATAGCTGTTGGTGCATTTTTTTCTTGGTTTTATTCAGCTCCTCCTATTAAGTTTTCCTATCGAGGGATGAGTGAATTTCCCCATTTTTTAGCAGGTATTATGAACACAGGATGGGGTTATATGCTCCTTACTGGAACCCTTGATATTTCTTTCATGGTTTTAGCTATCCCACTTTCACTTTATCTTTTAAATATAATTTTAATCTTTGAAATACCAGATCGAGAAGCAGATATAATAGGTGGAAAACGAAATATAATTGTAAAACGAGGAAGACAGATTAGTTATTTATTAATCAGTCTTATCTTTTGGCTTACTACAATTTATTACACAATCCTTGCAATAATTAAGTGGTATGATGAATTTATCAATTTCTGGTTAATTGCATTTTTATCAATTATACCATCAATTTTTGCAACTTATACGTATCTCAAAAAACCTCTTGAAATACAACAGGCAACAAAGTTTGCGATTAGAATGGCTATTTCAATATTTATTATATATATAATTTTTTTAATTTATTTTATTTTTATTCAACTTTAAAGTGTATCAAAATATTAGACAAAATATCTCTTAAAAATTAACCAAATCATATATAACATAATTTATTCTCATAGGGATGATTTAGGATATAAATTTTCACAAAATACGGTCTAAACTTTCATAATAATTACCGAAATAACTTGACATAAAAAATTATTTGAAACCATTAATTATTATTTCTTTTAAAAAGGTGAATAATCAGATGAACAACAAGACATTACAACTTATACAGATTGGAAATATAATCGCAGTTATTATGACCATTGTTGTAAATGGTTTAGCAAATGTATTACCAATCGGTGGCAAATATACCGGAGAACTATCAGATAATATACCAAATTTATTTGTACCCGCAGGTATTACTTTTTCAATCTGGGGAATCATATATATTTTAATCACAATATTTGCAATATATTTAGCTAAAGACCTTTTAAAAAAAGAAAAACTAACAAAAACATTTTTAGAAAAAATAAGCTACTTTTTTATACTTGCAAGTTTGGCAAACATAATATGGATATTTTTATGGCATTATGAACAAATTCTACTATCACTATTGGCAATGATCCTACTATTTGTATCATTGATCTTAATCTATATGAGATTAAATATTGGAATAGAAAAAGTATCAATGAAAGGAAAAATATTCGTACACATTCCAATCAGTGTTTACATTGGATGGATAACAGTTGCGACAATTGCAAATGTAACTGCAGTATTAGTGACAATAGGGTGGGATGGCTTTGGAATAAGTGAAGAAATATGGACAATGCTAGTAATAATCGTAGCGACAATAATTACAATACTAATTGTTACAACAAGAAAAGATTACATATATAGCGCTGTAATCATATGGGCTTTAATCGGCATATACATAAAAAGAATAGCAGATGACCCAATTTATGGTGTGCAAACTCAGATTGCATATATTGCAGCAATCGCAATATTTGTAATATTAATAACAGTTGCAATATCAGCTTTCTTACAATATTCCAAAAAAGAATTTCCAAATAGTAAGTAATATAATATTAATGGATAAAAATTCAAAAATGGTTCTAAAAAAACAAACGAATAATTTATAAGTAAAACAATACAGGATTTAAACTCTCAACTTTAGTTAAGTTCCTTTACGTCTTTTTAACAATAAATTTGCATAAAAAAACATTATTTTCTTTTCAAAACAAAATATTCCTCAGTTGGTCTTATACTTCTTGCTTATAACTATCTGATAACATTGGATAACTTGGCTTACGTTTTAGGATATAGTTATATTTTATTCCAAACATTAAAAATTCATAGTTTTTTATACAAGGTAAAGATTGGAAAGAACGGTAATTTTTTTTTAAAAAAATTTCCACGTAATTAGTTGTTTACTCGTATTTTTTCCTATTACATCATATGCTACCACAGTAATAGAATGCTTGAAAAACATATGTTCATCCCATATCCACTGATAAGGCGGGGAGGTAAAATTTTCCCTTAATTTTTCATCAATATAGATTTCAACTCTGTCAATTCCACAACCATCATTAGTAACTTCTGCTTCAATTGTTATCTTTCCGAAGATAACGGGTCTAAAAAACGTTAATATTTTTTTGCCTTGGATATAAACAGCATTTTCTGGTTTTGTAATTTTAATATGTGATTGAGGAGTAACATGCAATGTAGGATCGCCACAGATTACCATACCATAGTACCATTCTTTTTCCCATTGTTGATATGGAGCTTGTTTTTCAAACCATATGCAGAAAGATTCCCCTATACTTTTTCCTTCACTTAGTGGCTGTGTAAAATCTGCAAAATTTAGCATACTTCCACTTTTTGATGAAGCAATTGTTATCAAACCATAAGTTGTGTTAAAGATATATGCTCCAGCGAGATAGTTTTCATCAGTAAATCGTCCAGGTCCACAAGCAAATAGATTATAAAACAAAACTGGTGGATCACGTTCTTGGATATCTTGTGAGAAAACCCAGTCTCCATGGTCAAAGAAAATGTCTAAACCAAATGGACAACCATTTCCAATACCGCGATTCCATGAACCAAAAGGTGCAGGATCGCCCTCACTTGGAGTTACATTCTCTTCAGAACCAAGATAATCTCTGTTAAGACGAGTATTTTTATTTGGATTTAAATAAGGACCATTAATTAACCATGTGCCAATATAACTGATAGGGGTCATTTCAGGGTCATATGTTATACCTTCAACAGGGCTTCCATCTAAATGGCAAAATCGTGCAGAGAATCCATTGGTGCCCATCCATTCAGATATTTTTATCAATAATTTATTCTCACCAGTATTTAACGACACATTGATTTTTGTCATGTCGGCTTCAAAACCTCCATAACGGTTGTCGTAGAGGATTTCATTTCCGTTAAGCCATACACGGGCGCCGTCATCATAACCCATCCACAGTTGACACGAGGTTTCAGATTCTGCATAGATTCGGGCAAATGCATACATGACACCATAGTCAGAGCTATTATAAGCATTCAAGTCAATAAATGGGAAACCAGAGTCAAACGTCGTCCAGGTTTTTCCTCCCATTGTATCACCATCCTGTGGGTTAATTGATTCTTCGTCATCATCGAGATAGTTTGTTGTAAGATAACTCCAGAAGTTATCTGGGATGTCTTGATGAAAGCCATTTAATAGCCAACTTCGTATATATTCAGCTTCCATACCATGAATATCTGGGTTACTAAATTGATACGTCAGATCGTCAAAGGTTTGATAATTTAAATCGGTAAAACGAGCAGAAAACTGGTAACTACCAGCTTCTTGGCTTATTTTACATAATAATTGATTCCATCCTTCTTTTAATTCAACATCGACTTTATAAGCATCTTTAATCCAGCCGCCATATCTATTATTTGTATATATGTTTTCTTGGTTCATCCAGATTTTAATACCGTCATCGCTTCCAAGTAAGAGCTTTGCTGTTCTATTTATAGGGCTATATATATAGATATGTGCATAAGATGCGGATTCAGTAGGGCGTTTTCCAAAATGATGACCACCTGAATAACTATGAGCACAGACTTGAACGAAATGTTGCCCAAGGTCCATTTGATTAAGATAGTCCTCTCCAGTAGTAGAGTATCCATAGTCATGACGAACAACATTATCGTCATAGACAAGATTCAGATTTACATCCATGTCATACCAATCTTCCTCCACGTATTCGAGTCCTCGCCACTCCTGGGTCAACTCACCAGTTCTAAACAAATGTGTTTTATGAAGGTAGTCATTAACCATGTTAGCTTCAGTGTCATAGTGCAAAGTATGTGCGTAGATACGGCCTATATACACTTCTGGTCCCATATCACCGCTCCCCTCGTTATGTACCTCATAATCGCCATCTTCATCATTATCTTCCCAATTTCCATCTAGATCCATATAAAATAAATCACATGGAAATACAGATTCTGAAACCTCAGCCCATGCAGCAGTAATGTCTCCAATAAAAACAAAGCTTGTGCACCCTTGATCATAGCGATTTTTTACCCATGACTTTACCTCCTCAGGTGTCCCTCCATTAATCTTTTGTAAATAGATTGAATATCCTTCTAATTCTAGGTCAGTTATGTATTGATTAAGAGTAGTTTCTATCTGCGTATATAATTCCTTTTCAACGAGTATTGAAATTAATTTTTTTGAAATATAGGAAGGGGTATATTTTATTAGTGAAGAAAACTGGGATTGAGTGAGTGGATGCCATCTGAGATATTCTTCATAAGTTCCTGGTTGTTCTCCATTAGGAGAACACCATTCTAATTTTTTTAGGTCTCGTCCATCTTGATATTGGAGATTGATATATGATTGTGAGGGGTTTTGGTTTAATAATACAAGATCGTTTTTAACACTTGAAATGGTTTTGGCGATTCCAAAACCTGATAACATAGAAAATAAAAGACAACTAATTACCATCAATGACAATATTTTTTTCTTCATAACTTACCCCCTATATTTATGGTTGTAAACTATATATTATATCTTATCCTAATTAATGTTTTGTCTTTTTTATAATAAAGTATTGCATTAATTTGTATCAAGAGTGTTTTAAGGATTATGTCAATATGTTTTATTCGAAGTTTTTAATACTAGGTTCAAAGTTGGAATTAATCGATTATAAATATTATAAAAACTATCTATATCCAACAGCTATAAAACCATTCTGAAATGATTGCGATTAAAACACCCAAATATTAGTGATTTTAAGGAAAAGTATCTAAACCCTTGTGTATTTTTTTACTTATGCATGTGAAAATTAATTGTAAACATTTTACATGGAAAAACTCACTTCTTGTAAATATGAATAAAATAAACCAAAATACTTTAAAAAAACCTAGTTGTGAGCTAAATAAATTAACAAGACTGCTTAATTGTCCAAAAGGGTGTAAATGTTTTGAAAATAATCGGCGTTGATCTTGCGGGAAAAACAACAAATCCAACAGGCATTTGCACTTTAAATTATGAGATAATTGATTTTAAAACTGTGTATTCTGATGAACAAATCCTTAAGATCTTATTAAAATTCAAACCAGATATAATTGCAATTGATGCACCTATTATGAAAGGTAAGCCGAAAGCTAGGCAAGCAGATAAATTGTTAAAAAAATACAAAACACTCTCACCATCAATGCCAAGTATGAAAACTCTAACAATAAGGGGTTCAAAATTAGCAACAAAACTAGTTAGTCAATATGAAGTCATAGAAGTTTTTCCAACAGCAACAGCAAAAATACTTGGAATTTATAGTAAAAAATACAGGGAAATTGCATCAAAATTAAATATTAATGTTAGGAATAAACATGAACTAGATGCTTATCTTTGTTGTCTCACAGCTAAAATGTTTCTTGAAGGAAAAACAACTGAGGTTGGTGATGAAGGAGGAAAAATTATTGTGCCAAAACAACTGTAAAACACATTTTTACCATTTTTTAATTTCTGCAACACATTCTAATATCTTTTCTCCCATATAATTGTTGTTAAAATTTGATTTGGTATTATTTAGTATACAAGGGGTTATTCTTTGATATATAGAGAAAATACTAAATGTGTTATATGTGGTAATAATAACAGAGTAGTTTCTTCTTATCTAGGTGTATGTTTATCGTGTATTAGAAATAAATCTGAAAAAGCACTAGTAAAAACAAAACAGGTACATGAAAATATCCGAAAAGGCTACAATCTTCCTCCAGATCCTCCAGATGATATCAATGGAATTCAATGCTCTATATGTGCAAACGAGTGTAAAATAGGTGAAGGTAAGAAAGGTTACTGCGGTTTACGTAGAAATCAAAACGGTAGAATTATTCAACCAATTGGAGGGGTTTTATTTACATATTATGATCTACTTCCAACAAACTGTTGCGCATCCTGGTTTTGTCCGGGTAGCAAAGAAGTTGGATATAATTTATCTGTTTTTCCATTCGGATGCTCTTTTGACTGTATCTTTTGTCAAAATTATGAGCATAAATTCATTGAAATGGGAGATTGTGTAACTGAGGAAATTTTAGTTCATATGGCAGAAAAAGCAATTTGTATTTGTGTTTTCGGAGGAACTCCTGAGCCTCAACTTCCATTTCTCCTCAAAGCCTCTGAAAAGATACTAGAAAATATGCAAATAAGGATTTGTTGGGAGTGGAATGGTACAGGTAATTCTAAGCTAGTGAAAAAAGCAGCGGAATATTCCTGTAATTCAGATGGTGTGATAAAGTTCGATTTAAAAGCGTTTGATCGAAATCTTAACATTGCACTAACAGGTAGACCTAATGACAGAACGCTTCAGAATTTTAGGATGATTTCTGAAAATTTTCAGAAAAAAGATCTATTGACTGCTACAACCCTACTTGTTCCAGGTTATATAGATACAAAGGAGATTGAAGGTATTGTTAGGTTCATTTCAGATTTAAATCCAGATATTCCTTATTCGCTTTTAGCTTTTCACCCAGATTTTAAAATGAATGATATGCCTGTAACTGATAGAAAAACAGCATTTGAATGTTACAAAGTTGCTAAGAAATATTTAAACAATGTAAATATAGGGAATATACATATTTTAAAATAAACACTTTTTAGAAAATTAGTATTTAATTTTTCAAAATGGATATTCAATAAATTTTTTATTATGTTTTTTATTATAACTAAAGAAGTTTATGGAAATGGAACCACTTGATGAAGTTGAAGAAACATTGGATGCATGGAAAAAAAAGAAGCAAAAGAAAATTAAAAAAGAAGAAATTGAAAATTATAATGAAAAGAATGAATTATGATTTTAAAGTCTAGAAAGCTTGACATTTGAATGGTTTACAAATATATTGTTAAAAAAATAGAGGAATTTATGTTTTGTGGATTTAAATCCAGTCTTGTGTTCAATGTATATATTAACTAAGTTATGACAGAGTAAAAATGTAAAAATACTGAATCTATTTATCTTTAAAACCTATGATGGTATTTCGAAATACCATAATCCTAATTCTCCCCAAATCTCTGGGTTAGGTACATATTGACTGGTATCATCAAGGATCCAGCTGTCTTCAATCCATGAATTATCTGGTTGTGATTTAAAATCAAAGGGTCTATTTATCGTTGCTTTTAACCATAAATATGTAATAATGCCGTTTCCATTTAATTCATCATAATTATTTAAGAAAACTGTAAATTCTTCTCTATGTCTTAATATTATAAATATATCTATATAGTGTTCTCGAAAATCATTTAATCCAAAAAAGAATACAGTCCCAGGTAGGATAAAAAAAGTTGTTAATTCTATAAAATTATTTAACCAAGCTTTTTCAAACCCTAATTCCTCTATTTCTGATATCCATTCTAATGTTTTTTCATGATTTTTACAGAACATAATACAAGTATATTCATTTCCATCAGGTGAAAGAATATCTATTCGACTTTTATATCCTCCTTTGACACCATAATCTCCATCATTTGGTATTAAATATTTATTATCTAACGTGTCAAAATAAGGATTATCTATTCTTGTTAATTTTCCAGATACAGGTAAAACAGTTCCTATAAACAGGATACAAATAAATATTCCAATTATTTTGTTTTTCATTATTTCTAACCTCCCTTTATAATATGTTTTTCTAATATATCATTTGGTATTTAAACCTTTGTAACAGATTAACAATACACAAAGAAATTAATTTTTTAACAGATGAATTTTGATAGTTTTTTGATTTTCTACTCTATGTTAAACCAAGCAAAATCCTGAGAATCGGAAAAAAATTAGGAAATCGTTCAGCCAACCATATAAGCAAAGGAGAGTTAAAAATAAAGGGTTTGTTTTTAGAAACTCTAATTGGACTGATTGTCCAATTACTTTCATCACCATAAATATCCTTGGCTTTACAACGTAGGAGATATTGATCTATTCTATTCCAAACATGTTTAACTTTTACATTTTCACCTGAACTGTAATAATCAGTCCAACCTGTGCTTGTTCCATCCTGCCATTCAATATAGAAAGATACATTGTCACCGTCTGGATCCTCCGCAGAGAACACAAATTCATATTCCTCTCCAACCTTTCCTTCTACCGGTCCAAATATAGATGGTTCATCAGGATGGTGATTTGCCACTAATACAAAATCATAGGTAGTATTGTAATCGATAGCAAGTAATATCCACTCAGAGTAATATCCCTCTTTTGAAGCCGTACAGTTTTTTAAACAATAACAAATCGGAATATTAGTGACACGATAATAACCATATGAATCAGTATAATCTTCTTCATATGTCCCATGAAAACATACCCTCACTCTAACTCCTTCTATTGGGTTCATTGAGGCATCATTGACATAACCTGACAAACTACCTTTATTAAAAATTGAAATTGATTTACTATCCACCGAAACATTCCCCCCTACAGTAAACACAGAGCTAATTAAAAGCACACATATAATAATTCCAATAGGTTTTATTTTCATTATAGGTTCCTCCTGTCTTATTTCCATAGATGGTGGAATATATAAACCTTTTTAGCTAATTATTGAACAAAAATATTTTCAATGGATTTTTTTTCTGATAAAATATGCTGATTCTTTATAAAATAGATTTTCTAGGGTAGTAAACAGAAGTTTGATACAATCATTTCAATACTATTACTCGCTCCATTGGTATCCTCTGCAGTGATAGTTAAATTGTAAATGCCAAATGCTAAACCTGTCCAAAACCATTCATGTTTGCCCCAATCACAACAATAACTAGCATTTCCTTGAAGCTCTCCATTTAAAAAAACATTTAGAGTTAAATCTTCACTATTGTCAAAGTCATCGGTAGCATTGATTATTACTGGTTTTAATCTGAATCCACCTATCGACATAGTATCAAAAAGCGCAATAAAATAAACTGGAAATAATGATATACCTGAAATATGGAAATAACCCTTTTTAGGGTTTATTATTTCTAAAGTAGGTGGTTGATTCAAAATCCTCTCTACATCTACAGGGTAATTTAACCCTGTTTTATTCCATACTTCATTCCCTTCACTGTCAACCTCAATTACACGATTGCCACCACATTCGACTATCAGAGTGTTTCCATTTGTAAGTCTTTCAGCATCTTTAGGTGCCCACAATCCAGTTTTTTGCCATACAACAGTACCATCACTGTTAACCTCAATTACTCTTTTACCGACATGTTCTGTTATAAGGATATTGCCATAGGGTAACCATTCTACATCAACAGGGCCATCCAATTCAGTGATTTGCCATACAATATTACCAGCTGTATCAATCTCAATCACACGTCCATCTGGATAAACTTCTGCTTCTGCAATCAACGTATTGCCATTAGGAAGCCTTTCTACATCATGAGGATTATGTAACTCAGTTTTTTGCCATACAATATTACCATTGCTATTAACTTCAATCACCCGTCCACCACCATATTCACCTATAAGTGTATTTCCATTGGGAAGTCTTTCTGCATCAATAGGTAAATTCAAACCAGTTTTTTGCCATAAAATATCACCAGCACCATTAACCTCAATTACAATTTGATCACCATATACTGTTATCAATGTATTACCATTAGCAAGTCTCTCGGCATCATGAGGTATATTCAATCCAGACATATTCCATACTTCATTTCCCATGCTATCAACCTCGATTACCCGATTATTGCCCCACTCTGTTATCAGTGTTTTACCTTCCACCTCCAATTTCCTGGGTAATTCACTCTTGTTAAAAGTATTTTCAGATGCTACCAAAGGCATCATTATTAAACATGTCACACATAATAATACGAGCATTTTTTCCATAAAAATTTTCTCCCAATATTTTATAATAAAAATGGTATATATAAGGTTAATTAAGAAAAAAAATAAAAAAAAAGGATAATTTACCCCTTCACTATTGTAAAGAAAATTAGCTGGGTACCCTTTGTTGTTTTCTCTATATAATCTACTGATACAATTATATCAATTCTACCAAAACCCAAGAAAGGCCCTGTTGACAGAGTTTTCGATTCACCATAAGATATGTTTATTGTATCATTAACTATTGTATTAATAAAGCCTAACATCCCGCCTTCAACATGAATTTCTACATCAATATCTTCAGCGTCTTCTATTCCATTGTTAGTAATTACTGCGCTAACACCAAATCCACCTTTGACATCAATATCTATTTGTGAGGAACATTCATGGAGAGCAGCATAGAAGGAATCAATGCCTGCTTCGACCACAGATCCTTCATTAAGATCGGAAGCTTCAAAACGAATCTTGACATTGTTTGTAGGTGTAACAAAATCACTAACCCAAAAACTATGTTCTTTCCAACCCGAAGAGGATACAGGCCCAATTTTCTCAACTTCAATCCAGTTTGCACCATCATCGTTTGAGATATAAATTTTAAAATAGTCGTTGTTTGGATCGTTTCCGTAGTTGTTGGTATACCACAAAGCATAATTAATAATAGCATCGTTTCCGCCAGCAAGGTCTAACGTTGGTGAGATCAACCAAGTTATACCTCCATCAACATCAGAGTCTCCATAACTATTATCGGTTAGATAGCATCTACCTGAATCATCATAATCAGTCGGCGGATCGCCACGAACACCACCGCCTACAGGAACGCCACGTTCCCATTCACCAGCAGTAAGATTAACGTCATTTTCCACTAACCAGCCTTTATCAGTTTCAAAATCGTCAGTGAAAACCGGGACTAGCTTTCCAACTATCGCAGTGTAAATATTGTTAGGGTAATCATACGGGCTATATACTACCCCAGCTTTTTCTCCCTCAGCACTGAAATAAAATTCTGGTTCATCACCACAACTTGGCGGAGGTAATGTCGCCTCGTACAAATCACCATCTATTGGTTCCAATGGTGATTCAATATATTCACCACCATCATATCGATAATAAATCTTACCTGTTCCAAGAACATATGTGTCATAGTTTTCTTCTATCTGTACTGTGATGGTTGTGGAAACCTCAGGATCAATAAACTCAGGTAGACCATTGGGGAAGTTGATCATCAAAAGGGGAGGTAGCATTGCAAGATCAGGGTTTCCCCATAATGCTCCCCATTCAAACATCTCGTAATATGGATAATACCAAAGACCATTGGTATACATTTCAAGTAAAGATATTTGATGAGACTGGCCTTGTGTATACTCTCCAGAAGTAACACAAGTAGTAAAGAAGTAGTCTAATGACTGACTAGAACCACTATATGGGTTATTCCATCCATGCACCCCAAAAGCTACTTTGGTAGCACCAAGGAAGCCAACACTACCCTGTTTGAGCATTGCCTGACCAATATTCAAATAATCGGTATCTGAGTTACTGCATGCGTCAGCGAAAATTATTGCTGGGTAATCGTCATTAAGATAATTACAAGTGTTTGTGTCAACAAAAGGTTGTGATGGGTAGTACTCATAACACCCCGTCGGTGAACCATGACCAGCCCAGTTTACAAAGGCATAGTTTCCTTCAGACAAAACAGTCTTTACATTGTCATAACTTAAATCATAGTCACCCTTATAAGAAGATTGAGCATCCTCATACATACGAGTCATCGTCCAATCATACATCCACGGCTGATTAACCTTTGTCTCCATAAGTACTGCGTTATTAGTATCTGGCCAAAAGAATGCACCTAGAAGCAATATGTTCTTCCTAAACGATGGATCCTCATTTTGTTCATATGCTACAGATTTTTCACAGATGTGTTGTACAGTTTCAGGATCACTCCAAGGTATCCTTCCAACATTCACCTCAGTATAAAAATCGATAGGATCAAAATTTTCACCATAATTGTGATCATCATCGGTATCCCATGATTCATTATCTGGCAGTGAAAGCTCAGCATAATAATAATCAGTTTCAGGCATACCATATCCTACATCCTGCCAGCAACGACGCATTGGTAAATCATCATAGTGACCGATAAGACAAACATCTAAAATCCCCCATTCCTCCATTGGATATTTTTCTCTTAAAAAATTCCTCATTTTTTCAGCTAAATCCCAACCATAATAGTTTGAATCAATCCAGGAAGTGTTAACAACTTTGACAGATCTACCTTTACTCTCCTCCCAATCGACTAGGGTGGTAACAGAAGATGTTAAAGAGTCAAGTGTTATAATTACGTAATCATAAACGCTACCCCTAATCGTGTCCTCAGGATACCAAGATTTAGCTTGTTCATAATTGAGAATTATTTTTTCAGCAGTTCTTTCTGTACTGATAAGATTATCAACTATGATTGAATCAAATGAGAAATCATCAGGGAATGAATATTTTATGTTAATAATAATCTCAGGAAAATATATCAATTTCCCAGACAAGGGGTAATATGAAAATGGAGTAACCCTTACATCAACCAGGTTATACTTTCGGTATCCTCCTGTTCGCACAACTTCCCCAATTGATTCGGGATATGGGGCATTACTTCCATAGACCATGTTATAATTTTCTTCATACTCTCTTTTTTCACGTTCATAAACCTGAGGATCTTCTTTTCCAATTGCCCTTGGCAATGGTGATGGAGAGATATGATAATGTTCTGGGAGTAAAATACCGTCGCCAGTTTTAAACGAAAAATCACTAAACTCAGCACCCGGTGGAATAGCAACTGCAAAAATCTTTGAAGGCAAATTCGGTTTACCAGGAACTAATAAACGGCCAAGGTTATCAACCGATATTTCTTGACCCTGCTCAGTGTTTTCAATCTTGTATGTTCCAATATCTAAGGTAACGCTAATTGTATCTTCGGACATATTAAAATAACCTATTTGTTCAATAGAATTTATATTTTCACTAGCATATATATTTGGAAAAACGGTACATATCATCAGCATACTAAATAATACAGCAAGTATTAATCCAAATTTATTTTCCACATGGTTCTTCATATTATATTCCCCTTTTTATTTTATAACAAAGAAGGCATATATATAATTATTTAGAAATAAGTTGAACGTAAAGGGTTTGTAGATTTTTATATTCGCAAAATTTATTTCAATATTAATAAAACATTTAGAAATTGTTCAAATTTTGAGACAAGAAGGAATTAGATCCTTTCCGAAAAATATTTTATATCATAATTAATAAATTATTTATATAAGAATGTATAACCCAATTGAACTATCAAAAAAAACTGAAATTATAGTTATTAAAGGTGATATGAAAAAATATTACCGTTTCCGCCCAACTAGGTTCTATGGAGGAATAGCAACTGCTGATACCGTCGGATGCAATCTTAGATGCAAATTTTGTTGGTCAAGCAATAGCGTATGGAATGCAAAAAATACGGGAAATTTTTATTCCCCCAAAAAGGTGGCTGATAATCTCAATTCCATAGCTGAAAAAAAAGGGTATAATCAGATTCGTATTTCAGGAGGTGAACCCACCATTGGTAGAAACCATCTTGTTGAAATTTTAACTAATATAAGCTCTGAATTTTTATTTATTCTTGAAACAAATGGAATCCTTCTAGGTAATGATAAAAAATATGTAGAAGACCTATCAAAATTTAATAATCTCCATGTCCGAGTTTGTCTAAAAGGATGTAACTCAGAGGAATTTTCTTGGCTTACTGGAGCTAAATTTGGATTTGATTATCAGTTAAAAGCACTTGAATATTTGAAAGATAAAAATATGAGATTCAATATTGCAGTTGTTTCGGTAAAAAATGGTAAACAGGAATTATTTAACAGATTATCAGAAATGGGACTTGAAAAAATAATGATTGAGGAAGAAGAAATTAAACTATATCCACAAGTGAAAAATAGATTAGAAAAACAAGGAATTATCAAATATTTTAAGTAACTATAAATTTCATTAAATTCATTTATTATTAAATCAAACAGATTACCTCAAATCAATATATGGTTTTTCATTATTATTAATTAAATTAAAGTGAAAAAAGCCACGAATATCCACCGGAGGATAACTCTTAATGGTGATGCATTTATTGACCCGCTAAGTGATTGAATGATAAGTTTGGTTTCTTCTTATAGATAAGTAAATATTTCGAAGAAGATTACATTCGGATTAGGACTTACATCAGTTTCTGTTTATTCTTGGGTAGAAGATGGACCTTTATATAATAGTTAGTTGAATGAATATTTGTTATTTTTCTTTATGAAGATTAAACCATGTGGGAGTGTATAATTGAGTAGTATTTTATACGAATTAATTATCATATTTTTAAGTGTTCAATTTTTTAAGGTAAAAGTTAATTTATAATTTTTAACCTGCATTAGAATTAAATTGGTTTATGGATAGTGTACAAAAAATTAAAGGTAGCATTTATATATTACACTATGTATAGATATATTATTAATTTGGGGGCATAAAATTATGAACAAGAATTTTGTTACTAATAATAAAGGGATAAAAGTTATTATAACTGCAATTATACTTATTTTATCAGTAAGTTTGGTAGGTAGTCAAAATAATTTTGTATATATATCTTTTAATTCTCTATTTGAGGAAATGTCTGCTGAACCTATCTGGATTTATGACTCTGATTTGAATATTAAACATGTTGAAACCGCTGATCTTAATGGAGATGATGTAAAGGACGTAATTGCTGCTGAGTATGACAACGAATACTATGATGTATATTCTAAAATATATGCTATTGATGGTACAGACGGCAGCACTATTTGGACTTATACATTAAATGCTGGTGTGCGCTCAATGACAATAGGAGATATAAATAACGATGGTGTCATGGACGTTGTTGCTGGTGAAGGTAGTGGCTCACCCGATCCTGATGGAAGAGTTCATGCCATCGATGGTACTGACGGTGACGTTATTTGGATTTTTGTCCCAGGTGGCACAGGTGATACAAATGGGGATGTAGCAATTGGTAATTTTAATGGGGACGAATATCCTGATGTTGCTGTTGCTTGTTGGGATGATTATGTTTATGCAGTAGATGGAGAAACAGGTAATCAGCTTTGGTCTAAATATATAGGTAGTATCTTTGTGACATCTGTGGCTACTGGCGATGTTAATGGTGATGATGTTGATGATGTTGCATTTGCCAATTCTTATCTTGCAGGTTGGGATAATTACCAAGGTGTTTTAAATGGAAGTGATGGTTCTACCATATGGACTCAGACAGTTCTTTTCAAAGTAGAGAGTGCATTAATGGCAGATATTGATAATGATGATTCTTTAGAAGTAGTATTTGGTGTGGAAAACGATGACGATGAATTAGAGATTCATGTCCGGGATGCATCCAATGGTGATTTAGAATGGAACTATACCGTTGGTACATCCATTGCAAATCCTGATGCTTTTTTGTTTACAAATGATGTTGATGAGGATGGCGATATCGATTTAATCGTCGGTAATGAGTATGTAAATAACTACATTTATGCTTTCGACGGAGGCTCCAGTACCCCAATGTGGGTATCTGAGGAGCTAAACGGTTATGCCCGCGATATTGCATTTGGAGATATAACAGGTGATGGTAATAACAATATCATTGCTGCAACTTATGACAGGGTCCAGATATTAGAAGCTGGTAATGGAACAAAGAACTGGTATTATGCAGTCGGTGGTACTATCTCTTCTGTTGCTTGTGCTGATTTTGATGGAGATAGCATACTTGATGTTGCAGCTGGGGGAAGTGCTGATTCTAGTGGCAGTCCTCCAAATCCAGAGAAATCAGTATGGGCATTGAGAACTGTGCAGACACCTTTGTTATGGGAGTTTGAATTTGGAGAATATGGTAATGCTCTTGCAATAGATGATTTAAATGGAGATGAATTCCTAGACGTTATTACAGTTTGTTCATCAGATGACAAGGCTAATGCAATAAATGGAGAAAACGGTGCTGAACTATGGAACTGGACTGGTACACAAAATCTATATGCAGTTACCACGGGTGATTTTGACAATAACGAACAAATTGATGTTGCTGTAGCTGGTGCTGATGATCGTATCTCAGCTTTATATGGTAACAACGGTAGTGTTATGTGGCAGTTCAACACTGGTGATCAGATTTATAGAAAATGTTTACAGGCAACAGATTTAAATGACGATGGTAGCGTTGATGTTGTAGCAGGTTGTGATGACAATTATGTGTACGCAATCAATGGTATAAACGGCAATCAACTATGGTCATGTAATGTAGGAGGAGATGTTAACGAAGTAGAGCTTGCTCAGATGGATACTTCTGGTCCCTTGGATGTCGTTGCAGCTGTTGGATTTGGTGATAACGGAAAAAAAATCGTTGTGATAAATGGATCTGATGGAGATATTGAATGGAGTTATAATGCACCTGAAGCTGTGGAACATATAGAAGTCATGGATGTGAACAATGATGACATATATGATGTCGCAGTTGCCGTTACTCCTTATAGCCCTACGCAAATGATTATGATTGATGGTTCTACTCATGATTCTTTATGGACAAAATCCATGTCTATAGCTTCAAATGTACATAGTCTTGCTCATGGAGATCTAGATGGAGATGATATCCCTGATGTAGTTGTTCCAGGTACATCCACCGATAAAAAAGTCCATGCATTAGACGGTTATAATGGAAATGAACTATGGAGCTATCAAACAGGTGGGGAAATTAATTCCGTTGCGGTTGTAGATATTAATTTTGATGCTGAACTTGATGTAATTGCAGGATCCGATGATCAAAACGTATATGCTATAAATGGAGAGAACGGAAGTTGCTTCTGGGAGTTTAGTACTGCTGATGATGTTATGCATATCCAAATAGGTGATATAAGTGGTGATGGAAAACCGAATATCGCTTGTGTTACTTTTGGCTTTGATGGCATAGCTTATGCTTTTAAATCATTCTCTGAACCAACGAATTATCCGCCTTATATACCAAGTGATCCCTCACCTGAAGATGATGAAATGTATGTGGATCCTGATGATGATCTTTCTTGGACTGGTGGGGATCCTAATCCTGGAGACACAGTAACATATGATATATATTTTGGTACAAGCAGTTCTCCACCGAAGGTTGTAAATAACCAGAGTGCCACAACTTATGATCCTGGAACAATGAACTATAATACAACTTATTATTGGCAGATTATCGCGTGGGACGATGAAAATCTCTCAGCAGAGGGTCCGATATGGAGTTTTACAGTTGAAGGACCGAATAACCCGCCAAATGAGCCTAGTGATCCTGACCCAGAGGATGATGAAACCAATGTAGATGTTGAAGCTAATCTTTATTGGTCAGGTGGAGATCCTGACCCTGGGGATACAGTCACGTATGATGTTTACTTTGGAACAAGTAGTCCTCCACCAAAGGTAGCTGATGATTACACTGAAACAGAATACGAGCCAGGAACTATGAACTTTGAGACAACCTATTATTGGAAAATTATTGCTCAGGATAACCACGGATCTTCAACCACAGGTTCAGAATGGAGTTTCACCACTAGGAAAAACAATCCTCCAAATGATCCTAGTGATCCTGAGCCAGCTGATGGAGCAACTGATGTGGATATTAACGCTGATCTAAGCTGGAACTGCAGCGACCCAGATGGTGATACTGTAACATATGATGTTTATTTCGAAGCAGATGACCCAACACCTGATGAACTGTTATCAAATAACCAATCGGAAAACTGGTACGATCCAGGGACAATGGAATATGATACACATTATTATTGGCAAATTGTAGCTTGGGATGAGTACGGTGAGTCAACAACAGGTTCAATATGGGATTTTACCACTGGATCAACACCAAATGACCCTCCATATATACCTAGTGACCCGAATCCCGAGAACGGCGCTAATAATGTCGATATAGAAGAAGATTTAAGTTGGACAGGTGGTGATCCTAACGATGACTCTGTCACCTACGATGTATACCTTGAAGCAAACGACGAGACGCCAGATGTCAAGGTTGCAGATGATATAGCTGAGACAACATTTGACCCAGGAACATTAGATTATAGTACAACGTATTACTGGCAAATAAACGCAAAAGATGAGCATGGAGCATCCAGTTGGAGTCAGGTTTGGCATTTTACAACTGAAAAAGCACCTGAACCTGATTTAGATTATGAAGGGAGCTTAGGATGGACTAGAGTAAAACGAGGTAAAAAAGTAACAGATAGTTTTATGGTTAAAAATATCGGTGATACAGGTTCAGAGTTGGACTGGGAGATAATTGATTGGCCAAAGGATTGGGGCACCTGGACTTTTACCCCATTAAATGGAGATAATCTCAAACCTGAGGACGGAGCATTTACTGTTAACGTATCTGTCGTTGCACCAAATGAAAAAAATAAAAAGTTCAGCGGAAACATAACAATAGTGAATACAGACAACAGTAGTGATTACTGTCTAATATCAGTCACTCTGTCTACACCAATAAATAAACAAGCACAACGGCCGATTTACAATATATTCCTTCAAATCCTTCAAAAACTTATCCAGCGTTTTCCATTACTAGAGCAGATTTTTTTATTTTTATTCAATAAGATATTAAATCTTCAGTAGACAAACAAAATCTCCAAATAATTGTCCGCAATAATAGATCATTAACATTCATCAATATTTTTCTACATATCAAGAAATCTTCTGCATATATTACATAAGAATTTTGCATTAACTCTGCTTAATTTATTTTACTAAGAAAATGTTATTTAAAATTATATTTTTCTTTTATGTGTCTGATTCCTTTAATTCTTACCGGCATATTGGATTTTCACACTCTTTTAATTGGTTTTTTCTTTGCCATTTACTACTACTCTCATTTTATAATTTCATCAATTGTTTTCTTTATTTCTCCCTCATCAATTTCAACTTCATTACGGTTAATTCTTAATTTTATGGCTCTAGTTTTTAAGTTATCGTGCAACCAAGTTGCAAAAATTGATGAATTTGTTGCAATGTTTCCACTAATTTCTAAAGTGAAATAGAGTGTATCTGGAGCTTCAGTTAAGAATTTTTTAAGAGTCAACTGATATTGTAACGTAGTATTTCTAAATATATCTCTTTTATCTCCCGAACTTATCGATTTTTTACCTAATATATCAGAACTTAATTGTTTATCATATGTATCTACTTCTATGTTAATTTTCATCCTTACCTCCTTTTCAATGTCTTATAACAGCAATTTCTTAATAAAACCTATCTTACTTTAATCAATACTAAAATAATGCTAAAAAAACTATAGATAGAAATTAGGTCATTCATGCCTTTATGGAATGTTAAAGCCTTTGTTTTCCCTAAATTTTTGAAGAATCAAACATAATGATAGTGACAGTGGAAATATCATAAAAAAAAGCTATAATATAATATCCTCTAAGAATAATCGTTAATAACGATACAATCAGAGAAGATATTATCAGGGATAAAATCAAATTATATTGATGGTTCATGAATTAAATCCTTTATTTAAGATTTTAAAACCCTGTTTTGCCTCCTTTTTTAATTCTACGTTTTTTATTTTTCAAACTATCTATTTCTTCGTAGAGGCTGTGCAATTCACTGTAAAGAGAATCTATTTCCATGTTCTTATTTAAATTAAATAATGGATACATAAGTAGAAATATAAAAATAATTACTCCTATAGTTAGCCATAGATGTGTCCAATATGGTGAAAGAATATTTATTGAAATGATTGAAATAACTATAGCTACAAAAACAATAATCCAACCGTTATCACTAATTTTCATTTATGCACCTCCCACAAGCTATAAATTATTATTCAACAATAAATGAAAAATTAAAATTTAAATGTTTGGTATATAAATAATATCGAATGAACATTTTTGTAAAATAATTATTAGTGTCTTTATCCTATTTTGTTTTACTTAGATTATATTCTGCTATTAATCCAATTTACTAACTTTTCAATTCGAAAATTTCAATCTATAAAAATATGGATATTTATATTCGAATCCTCTTTGTTACCATATCTCGCCAATATTCCAGTGAAAGTTTTTTATTAATAAATTCTTTGCCTTTTCCATTTGACATTGTTTTTATAAGCTCTACATAAAAATCTCTTTCAGGGGTTTCTTTTAATCCAGTTCGCCAGTGGGCTCCACATCCTTCACATTCCATTTGAAAAATCTTATGGGTTAGCCAAGAAGTATAAAATACTTTGCCATCACAAAAAGGACAAATTGGTAACTCAACCGATTTTGATAATTTTCCATCTTTTTTTAGCATTTTCCCATCCCTAATTAGAAATTATATAACAATCACTTGTTTAAAAAACCAACACTAATTATACTTTCGTTGCAGTTAAAAATATGCAAGAATGTTGAAATGTTTTAATTAGTTAATTGTTGCTTATATTTCTAATTCTAAATCGTGTATTTTTATATTACCATTCGAAGTTGAAATTGAAATTTTGTTTCCGCCTTCACCGAGTTTTCCAATCCTGTGTTTTTCTTCATCTAATGTTAGATTTAATGATAAGCCAGCAATAGAAATTTCTCCATTTGACGTTGTCATTTCTAAATCAGCGTTTAGGGAGGGGTTAATGTATAATGTGATCGCACCGTTACTTGTTGATATACTAATATTTTCTTGAAAATCTAGTATTTCGGCGTTGATTCCAAGATTGGATGTGTGTAAATTTCTAATTCCGGTTGTTTGTTTAATTTCTATTCTTCCATTGCTTGTTGTTGCCTGTACATAGCCGTCAACTTTTTCTATAATTATTGCGCCATTGGAGGTTTGTGCCGTGATATTTCCTTTTGTATCTGAAATTTGTATGGCTCCATTTGAAGTTTTCACTGTGTCAATAGTGACATAGCTTGGAACCTTGATATTTATATCAACTGTAGGAATGGTAGATCTTTGTCCAGTGTATTCTGCTTCGATTTCAATTATATTATCAATTTCATTAACATTAATTTCGACTTTATCAAGTTCTTCTCTTTCTAAACGAGTTTTTTTAATTGCATTTAAAGAAACTGTGTCACCGTCCCAATTATAGATTTCAATCTGACCATTAATAGTAGTAACCTTCAAAACAGTATTTTCATTTGCTTCATACTCATTGTTGAAGTAATCAGTTGATTGAGGTTCAAAGCATCCGGCTAAACCAACAATAAGTAACATAAAAGTTAGGACAACTATTGATAATTGTTTTTTCATATTATTGCCTCCACCAGTTTAGAGGTTATAAACCGCTTCTTCTTTATAAATATGATAGTTTAATTAATTCTTATATATGTTATCTAGACCAATTGTTTTGATCTAATTTAGAAACATAAATATTTGAGGGACTACAAGTAATTTGAAATTAAAATTATTATTAAATCAGGTAAAAAATAGCCTTCATTTGTCTGACATCCTTATTAGTCAATGTATTATTAAATTTAAATACCTTCCTTTTTTAAGGAAGTTTTTCTCCTTAAAAAGGTGAGTTAAAACAATTTTATTAGCAATGTAGAAGTTATAGTTATTCCTTAAAAATTATGTTTGTTAAAGTTATTACTGTTTAAAGGATTAAATTTATATTGTATTATAATATTACTAATATTACATAATAACTGGAGAAAATTAATATGAAAAATGATTTAATAAAAAAAGGTTTGATATTTGGAATAGCCCTTTTATTTATTGGAACGAACGTTATTGCTACAAATGCATTTAATGAGATAAAATCTAATGATTCTATGCAGTATAAATTGATTAATGATGATTATATAAATTATTTAGGGACTATATATTTTAATTTTAGCAGATTCTCGGTAGATGTTGGATTTAAATATCCTGAAAACACTGATTATATATTTCCAGTAGAAAGTGGTAACTATACATTAAATTTTACAGTAGAACTTAATATAACTTCACAGAAAAAATTATTCCTTTCACGAGGAGCTTTAACTTATGCAAAAATTAGTACAGATGATACTCCAATTTGGATGGCTGTTGGGATTAATGCTATCCGTGGCGAAATGATAAAGGCTTGGACTATTAAGGACATTGAACGAAATTATAATGACCCTCCAATTAACGGAATGGAAAATGTAAACCTTTCAATTATTTTACAGGGTAGAGGTTTTCCATTTGGATTTTTAAAGCCTGAAAAAACATCCTTTAAAATTACAGCATATTTTGCAGAGGAATAAACCTTTTAATTCTTTTATTTAATATTTAGATTCATAAGTAAATATTAATATATATTATAGAAATTATAGATGAAAGCTATTTTAAAATCTCCAATTGGACAGTATAATTCCAAGTTTATTTAAGTTATTTTCTTCTGATGAACATTGGGGTAATTTAAAAATTGAATATTTATTAATTCATTTTAAGAATTTCTAATGTATGTACATAATTACAAATAGTAAAGTTTATATAACAAAATGTAATATATACTATACATAGGAGTATTAATATGAAAAGAAAAAAATTTAAACATTATTCCCTTGTTACAACAATAGCTGTAGGGGTTATAATTGGATGGTCTGCAATAAAAGGAGAACTTACAATAGCATTAGTTGCAGTGGTTATCGGAATGATAATTCTTTATATTCTAAAAAGCAGAGTCAAACAGGTATTAGAAGATGAAAGAGTTTACAGAATAAGTGAAAAAGCGTCACGTAGAACAATACAATTAGTTGGCACAACAACTGCACTACTTGGTCTTTCTTTAATTGGATTAAGTAGAAGTGGATATCTAGAACTATCTGAACTTGGTTTTTCATTGGCATATTTTGCAACAGCATTACTAATGGTATATATGATATTCTATAGTTACTATGCCAAGAAAATGGGAGAGTAACAATATATGAAGAATAAACTCAAGGTATACAGAGCGATACACGATTTAACACAAGAGGAACTTGCAGACAAGTTGAAAGTCACAAGACAAACTATACTAGCAATAGAAAAGTGTAAATATGACCCTTCATTAGAATTAGCGTTTAAAATAGCGGAGCTTTTTGATGTAAAAATTGAAGACGTGTTTCAATATAAAGAAAGATAAAACTAATATGTCCAAACTTCCATTTTTTACCAGTTTATAAGATTTCAGATCTCTTTGATAAAATGGTTCATAGATCTAAAAAATATATATAGCAAAATTTACTTACATTTTATTAATAATATTATCATAGACTGTTTCATAATTCGATTTTCACCTCTCTTAAATTAGCATCTGGTTGTTCAATATATCTGTAAATACCTATTGCAAGTCTATAAATCAGCATAAGAAACGTATGAGTTTTCACTGCATTATACCCAACAGTGCATGGTTGTTCTAACCCAAGCGATTTCATCGTAGAAATGGAATGTTCTGCCTCTATCCGTTTTCTATAGTCCTGTCGTAGCTGCTTTACGTTGAGATGGACCTTTCCCTGCGTCCGTTCTCGAACGAACTCTTCAACCCGAAATGTAAAAGGTACTGATTTTCTCGAATTCCTTGGGTTATATCTTATAACCGGCAATGTCCCTTTATCCAGAAGAAACTGATGAGTGTTTTTCGTATCGAATTCACCATCACCAATAAAAAGAGTGGGTGTTGTAACTCGATACATCCTCTTCAGCCCCTCTCTTATCTCCTTATCTCCAACATGTTTACCATTGGTAAACAAAGCAGCTGACGGTAAATGTGTCTTCCAGTCAACAACCACCATCAGCCCATATCCATAATACCACTCCTGTTTAGTGGCATCATAATTCCATTTCCCATCTGGATCATCCTCGGAGACCTCAATGGATGTGGTATCAGCCAGAAAAACAGAGGAGTAGATCCCTAAACCGGCAGCAAAAACCGAGAGATGATAAAAAAACTCCTCAATAATTCCTCCAAGAAAGAAGAGAAAGCGAGATAAGGTCGATGCTGAGGGGGAACTCTTGGTGAACCGACAGATCAACCATGCTAGTGTCTCCCGGAGTTTTCGCGCCATAGGTCGTATTTTTTTCACATTGCTTGCAAGACAATACAAAATGCTTCGTAGTTTCATCTCAGGTGAATAATCAGGTGGCCTTCCTCGATTAGATTTCTTCCTCTCATCATACAAATTGTTGACATATGATAAATCAAGATGCGTCAAGATTGCTTTGCCTTTGCTTTTTACTTTCGAGAAAACATCTCGAACCCAACCTTTTTCTAATAATTCTTCTATACATTCCTCGTGCACAATACATCCCATCCTGCAGGTTAAATGTCCAACCTGCAGATGGGATATATGGAAAAAATTCTCAAAAATTTAACTCAGTAATGAAATATGAAACACCCTATAATAATATTATCAGATAATAAATTCCCTATTGCTATTATTTATTAAGCTAATAATGAATATAAACATATTGCCGAAATATTTAAATCATACATGTCTTTTTATAATTATATTTTTAATTTAAGGGAGTCAAGAGAATGAGATATAAAATTTTAACCCTGTTAGTCATTATGTTTGTCTTATTAGCCGGATATGTAAGTGCAATCAATAGTAATTATCAACGTCATAACAACATCGTGATGAACACAAATGAACTTGAGATTGAAGTCATTAATGGAGGAATTGGTATTAAAGCTATAATAAGAAATAACGGCGACATAAATGCTACCAATATTAAATGGAGCATTCAGTTGAGTGGAAGATTAATTATTCTTGGGAAAAAAAGCTCTGGTGAAATACCAATCCTTCAACCTGATCAAACTAAAACTGTAGCAATTCCTTTGACTTTTGGATTTGGGAAAACCACTATTACAATCCGTATAGAATTCGACACAATAGATAATACAGAACGAACAGCACAAGGCAAATTAATAGCATTTTTTATTAGAATTTTACCTGGCGATTCTGATGCATTAATTGCTCAACTAGAAAGAGTTGCTCAAGGCTTTAAATCTCCAACGGTATTAACACATTCGGGTGATGGTACAAATCGACTCTTTGTTGCAGATCTTAGTGGTAAAATATTTATAATTGAAAACGGTAAATTGTTATCAGATCCCTTTTTAGATCTTTCAGATAAAATAGTTAAATTGAATCCCATTTATGATGAACGAGGGCTATTAGGGCTTGCCTTCCACCCAGAATATGAAAATAACGGTAGATTCTTTGTTTACTATAGTGCTCCAAAATCTGGCGAAGGAATTGACCATGAAAGTATCATCGCTGAATATCAAGTCTCTGAAAAGCTTAACATAGCTGATCCTGACTCTGAGCAAATTATTATGAGGATTGATCAACCTGAATCAAATCACAATGGAGGTCAACTTGCATTTGGACCTGATGGCTACCTATATATTGGATTAGGCGATGGCGGAGGTGCAGGAGACCAACATGGTGAAATAGGCAATGGACAGGACATCAACACTTCACTTGGTTCAGTATTAAGAATCGATGTTGATAACGGAACCCCTTACAGTATTCCACCTGACAACCCATTTATTGGAACCTATGGTCTTGATGAAATTTATGCTTATGGTTTTCGGAACCCCTATCGATTTTCTTTTGATATGCAAACCAACAGATTATTCCTTGCGGATGTAGGTCAGGACAAATGGGAGGAAATCGACATAGTAGAAAATGGAGGCAATTATGGATGGAGGATTTTAGAAGGAACACACCCATATGATCTAACTTTAGCTGAACTCTTAGGTATAGATATTGATAAATTAAATGAAACAATACACGAGTATAGTCATTCAGTTGGACGATCTATTATCGGTGGTTACGTTTATCGAGGTATAATTTCACCTACCCTTTATGGAAAATATGTATTTGCCGACTGGAGTAAAAATTTTATACTGCCCCGAGGTAAACTCTATTACCTGGAAGAAATAGAGCCTAACACCTGGCAACGGTTTGAATTTAGGCTTACCAATGACAAACCGCTTAAGCGTTTTATTCTTGGCCTTGGTGAAGACGAAAATGGAGAACTATATTTATTAACAACTAGAACACCTGGTTCGCTCTTAAAATCAGGTGAAATATGGCACATAAGTGCAGGAGGTGAAATGAAATGAAATTGATGAAAATAAGTGTGATTTGTGTAATAATGATATTAATTTCACTACTGATAGGTGTATAATCTGCAGCGCACCCACCTGGATTTGTAAAACCGAAATATAAAGAAAATTCTCTAAAAGTAACCATTATACATTTTTCCATCTCTCCTTTCCGATCACATTACGTCTATAAAATAGAAATTGAAAAAAATGGACAAGATTACCTAGTAGAAACCTATGAAAAACAACCTCGATTTATCTTTTTTTCATATGTTTATACAGTAGAAGCTGAGGTAGGAGATGTACTTACAGTGACGACATACTGCAGTCTCTTCGGTCAAAAATCAAAAACAATTACAGTATAAAATTTACTACTTTAATTTCCAAAATATTGTAAAGCCGATTGTATAGGATTATAATAAATTCAAATTTAGGGGTTGAAGAACTATCTGAAGCAATATTTCCGCCATTGATACTTATCTACCTTATTATCTAACCACCATTAACACATCAGCTGTAGCTTCTAAAAACCCCTAACTGTTGTAACTATTTGATAGTATTAATATAATTAATAAAATTTGATCTACTAGGTTGAATTGTATAGTAAAATCAAGTTGACATCTTTTAACCTATTTCTATAATATAATTCAAGGGGTTAGACGTGTTCTATCTCGGGGGAATAATATACATTCTCGTATATTTTTTATATCTAATAACTCCATTAAGAATCGTTCTATTCCAAAACCAAAACCACCATGGGGTGGCATACCATATTTAAATGCGTTTAGATAGGATATAAAATCTTTTGGATTTAAACCACATTTTTTCATCCTTTCTTCTAGTAATTTCAAATCATGTATTCGTTGACTTCCTGACGCTATTTCAACACCTTTGCATGCTAAATCAAAACCTCTTGAGTACTCATCTCCCTCAGGCATAGTATAAAATGGTTTTGATTCAAGAGGATACCTTGTAATAAAATAAAACTCAATTCTATCCTGATCCATTATTTCACCCAGTAATCGTTCATCATCAGTACCAAGATCTTGACCCCACTCTATTACAGATTTTCTAGCCTGTAATTTAGGGATTATTTCATCATAGGTGATTCTTTTAAAAGGTAATTTTGGTACAGAGATTTCTTTATTTAGATATTCTAATTCATTTTTACATTCGCTTGCTTTTTTCCACATTCTATGAACAAGATTTTCCAAAATATTCATTACTTCTTCTTCATTGTTTATAAATGCCATTTCTAAGTCCACAGCTGTAGATTCATTAAGATGTCTTCGAGTATTATGTTCTTCAGCACGAAAATACCAAGCGATTTCATAAACTCTGTCAAAACCTGTTGCCATTAAATTTTGTTTATATAATTGTGGTGATTGGACAAGGAAAGCATCTTTTTCAAAATATTTTAACTTGAAAACATCTGTTCCTCCTTCAGAAGAACTTGCTGTAATTTTTGGTGTATGTACTTCGATAAATCCTTGAGATTGGAGATATTCATGTACAGCTGTAATTACAGTGTTTCTTATAGTAAATATTGCCTGACTTTTCTGCTTTCTAAGATCAATAAATCTATTATCTAATCTTGTGTCAAAATCCGCTTCTACCTTATCAACAACGCCTAGAGGAAGAGGTGTTTCTGCAATAGATAAAACTTCCAAAGACGTAGGTAAAATTTCGTATTTATTTCTAACCTTTTCATTTTCCTTACATAAACCTTTTACAGAAATTACTGATTCCCTTGAAAGTGATGTAAATTTTTTAAATAATTCTTCATTGTCTTTTTTCAAAATAGTTAATTGTAGTGTGCCTTTTTTATCACGCAGAATAATAAAAGCAATTGATCCTAAATTTCTTATATCTTCAATCCAACCTGCTACTGTTATTGATTTGTTATAGTCTTTTTTTGCTACATCTTTTGAATAGTGACTTCTATACATAGGATAAACCTATCCAAATAGTGAATTTAGTCTTTTTGAAATAAAAGATATCATTTCGCGAAGATTTTTATTATTATCCCAAGTTTTAACCATACTATTAAGACTGTTTTTATCTAAATTAATTAGTTCCTGTGACCACTTCTTGATATTTGGAATTGCACGAATTACATTATCAACAATTGTAATATTCGCAGTTTGTGCTGTTCTAGACAAGGGATTTAAATCTATGGTAATAACCATTTTATTCATTTTTTTCAATGCTTGGCATCTGTCTCCATCTTCTAATGGAACAAGAACAACATCAGCTGAATATATCCCTTGTTTATCACATAAGGCACGATTATGTTCTATACCGGGAATTTTTGCATCTGCCTTTTTACCATACACCTTTTTTGCACCTTTATCTATCAATTCTTTTGAGATTTTTTCTACACGGTTTTTAGTCCTATGAAAAAGGTTGACTTCAATTTTTGCATTAGTAATCTCTGCTAAATCTATGCATTCCTCTGCAACTAAAGCAACTACGTTGCCATTTATGGATATTACAGGGTTTTTTGCACAAAGCAATGCTGCCGATGCAACTTTCTCAGCATTATTTGCTATATTATGTGTTTCTTCTCCTAATAAGTAATCAAAAGCTTCACCCCTACCATGAGCTATTAATCCAGTTTCATGAACTATGCCTTTTTTCATAGCATTTGAAATTTTTTCTCTTGTTACGAGAGATTCATAACGAGGGTGATTCTTTGGTATTTCTTCCATGATCAATAATAAAACAATAATAAAACATTTTTTAAAAGGTTATTTACGAATTAATTAAGTAAGAATTGAGTAAAATAACGTATTAACCGTACATACTAGGTTGAGGTATTTGGCTTGCACCAGATACTACTGGTTTAGCTTGTTTATGGAATTTCTGAAGTTGTTTTTCGATGCGTTCTGCTTCATCATAAAGTGGTACAACATTTATTTCCACACCAATAATTGTGGCTATAACATTTATTGCTGATGCAGCAGCTCGTGCATCTGGATAATTAGGATGCGCTTCTGCTAATATTGATATCACATCTATGTTCTCATGTTTCCCTTTGTTGAGCATTACTCCTGAAACTCCAGCTATTATACCATTTTTAAATTGTGGGATTTTCATTTTTTGAAGTAATTGCCTAGCATTTTCTGTAGATCCAATTGCGTAGGCATCAACTATTTCCTCGTTGTTGGAAGCTTTACCTTCAACCACCATGCCCTCTGGAGATATCAGGAGCTTACATTTCTTCTTTTTAACCCAATCTATTATCGCGTTGGATAATGAATTAATTAAGTTTGGTTTAGGTTTGAATTCTGAAACAAAAACAACAATCTTTTTCCCTGTTTCTAAGCTCCCAGCATATATTCTTACAGGAGATAATGGCTCACCTGTATGTACAACTGAAAGTGTTGGAAAATATGGTGAATTTAGGGCTCCAACTTGTTTAAGACCCAATGCATCTATTGAATAGTTTGCAACAATAGTACTGACTAAACCAATAGATGGAAAACCAGCAATAACTATTGCATCACGAAGATCTATTTCTTCAAAGTCTATTATTTCAACATCTTCCAAGCGCGTCACCAACTGCTAACCCTTAATATGTTTACTTACATTTAAAACTAATTGGTAAAAAAATTATTATTTCTACAAGAGCTTTATAGAATAAAAAAAATGTAAAAAGGAAATAACTATTTTACTATTGCACATGTTTCGTTGCTGTAATCTGATTCGATTTCACTGCCCTCACATGTTTTATATGCAGTGACAACATAACAGAAGGTTTGTCCTGTTTTGAGGCCTCGATCTTTGTACGTTGCATCTGACGTGCTGTCTTTATATGTATACTTACCGTTTTGTGAATAGTAAATATTGTATCCCTCTGCATCAATTACCGAGTCCCATGTTAATGTCACACTTCTTTTTCCACCCGTGGCAACTAGGTTTTGTGGGGGATCTATTGTACATGGGGGTGCTGGAGCTTCTCCAATTAGGTCCATCATTATGGGTTCGCATCCACCATTATGAAGCCAGAGATCCCAGATAGCATTGCCCCAACCTTTTGTATTGGAAAAAAATGGGTCATTTTGTATGATATATGCTTCAGATTCACCTGAAGGTGTTGGGGTATATAGTGTACCTCCAACTCCATTTATCTCATCTCTAAGAAATTCTATATATTCTTTAGAAGTAGTTTGGTAGTAGAGAGTTGCATACCATGAAGTGGTGTCTGCAGGTTTTGAAATCGTTACCTCATCATAACCACCAGCGTATTCTTCAGTTGAAAAGTAGTCAGGTGCATCGACGCCGTTCCATCTAGGTTGTGCAATTCTAGTATACATCTCTTCGGATGTATCAAATCCCTTTGGTGGAATTCTATTATCCTTGTAACGGTCTGTTGCAAGAGCAAAATGAAAACTCTTTTCTTCTCCTGTTAGGTTACTTGACATCTCAGCTTCCCAGACAAGCGTCTCTATTTTCGTGGTGAAGTCGCCTCCAGAGACATAGATTTCATTGCTATTGGAATCCAGAGTCGTTACTAGTGGTTCATAAGGATTGATCTCCCCTATTTGGTCACCAGTGGAATTAAAAAACTTGACGTTGAGATACATTCTTCTGCCTTCAGGGAATCCAGAGATTAGTTTATGTCCCCCGTTATTTTGAATTTTCAGGGTAATGGAACTTTCGTCCTCACTCTCAATAGTAAGGTTTGCGGCCATTTGTAATTGCTGGATAGCTCGATCTGATCCTGCTAATAAAGCATCAGCGTAGCCTTGAAGCCCTGTTACATCGATCTGGGCACCTTCGTACTTTAGGCCAGAGAGAATATTATAATTATATTGATCATACACGGTTCCAGATTGATCAACTGTCGCGAGTATCTTAGATATCCATGCATTACCTCCCGTAAGATCATGCAACGGGAGATCATCTCTAGTAGGTGCACCTCTCTTGTTGCAGCCTTGCCCGGTTACATCTCGCATATGGCAATCTTGACACTTATCTGCCCATTTAACTCCAGGAATTTCTGTTGTAGCTCCACCACTTCCATAATCACTCAGAAGAAATTCGCTGGTGGTCCTTTCAACATGGAAATAGCTAGATGCAGTTTGTTTTTCAGGAATATCTGATTCTAGCACCATACTAGCAAGGACTGGATTTGATACATCGTGGCATGTTGAGCAGAAGCTTTTACTTTTATGGTAACGTGAATAGTATACCTGATGTCTTGCCACTGGATCAAAAAATGGTCCACTTTTAGCGTTCCCAGAATCTACGAAGTATTGGCCTGATGCACTTTCTATATAATTTGGTAAATTTCCATCTCCATAATATGTTGGAAGGTTTGTAGTAATATTCAAAAAGGATGTGCCATTAAAGAGAGTTAGCGTACTTAGCTCTTGAAGATCTCTATTGTATGTATCTTGTGCCATAGATTGTGCTGTTGGATCATTATCTGGTGGAACATCTGGTTGACCTAATTCAGAAAAAGGATCAATCATTCGATGGCAAAAATCACACTGCACACCCCAGAAATCATCGGTTCTTAAATCCTGTGTGTTCGTGGGATCACTTCTTCCTTCAAGCCATCCAGTAGGGGAATGACATCTTATACAGAGATCACCCGCATTAGGATTACCAGCAACCCAAATAGAGTCTTGATTTGCAACCGTAAGGCATGCCAACCATAACGGGTCTCGTGCAGCCTGAGCCATCATCGAACCTCGCCATGTGTAAGATGGCTCTACACCGGGATTGTATCCGCCATGGCAATTATCACATTTATTGGGTGACTCAAAAGTTCCTGCTCCCAGGGGTTGAGTTCCTGGCATAAACAAATTATGATCATCCACAACAGGTAAAGGAGTCCATGCAAGTGTTGCTTGTACTAGTAGAACAATACCAATCAATGCCAGCATAAATACAATAACATTTAATTTACTAACCTTCATTTATAGCCTCCTTCATTTCATTAATTATTGAAGCTTAAATACTCCCTAAAAGCTGAATAAAATTAACATTAATTAACTTTTCGTCATAAATATTAATTATTCAATATATTACTATATAAAAGAAAAAAGAAGGAAAAAATATATATTAGATTATCCCTTAACAACTCCTAAAGGAATTAGTTTTGCTACTTTCATTGAAATTCTAGCACCGTGTGTTACATTTACAACTTCACTAACATTTTTATAAGCACTTGGTGCTTCTTCAGCCATAACTTTCCAGCTAGCAGGGTGAGCATATATACCTTTTTTTTGTAATTCATTCTTTACAGCTTCACCACGCCATGTTCTTATCGCTTGGTTTCTAGACATAACTCTTCCTGCACCATGGCACGTTGAGCCAAAAGTTTCCTCAGCTTCATTTGTTCCCTTAAGCAGGTAACTTTCTGTTCCCATATCACCTGGTATCAATACTGGTTGACCGATATCCCTATATTTCAATGGTATCTCACTTTTTCCAGGGCCAAATGAACGGGTCGCCCCTTTTCTATGAACATAAACGTCTCTTTTTTCACCATCTACTTTGTGTTGTTCAAATTTTGCAATATTATGGCAAACATCATAAACTATACCCATGTCTAAATCTTCGGCTTTTTGTTGGAGGACTCTTTCAAAAGATTCTCTAACCCAATGAACTATCATTTGCCGATTGCACCAGGCGAAATTTGCAGCACAAGCCATAGCTTTAAGGTAATCTTGTGCTTCCTTTGATTCAACAGGAGCACAGGCAAGTTGTTTATCAGGAAGCCATATATTATAATTCTTGACAGCTTGTTCTAGCACCCGTAAATGATCAGAACAAACTTGATGACCAAAACCTCTAGAACCAGTATGAATCATGACCATTATCTGTTCTTCATCTTTTACACCAAATGTTTTTGCAGCTTCTGGATCATAAATCTTTGCTACTTTTTGTATTTCAAGAAAATGATTTCCCGCTCCCAATGAACCTAATTGGGGCGCTCCTCTTTGTTTAGCTCTCTCAGAAACTTTAGTATTATCTGCATATTCAAGGCATCCTTTTTCTTCTAAAAATTCAACATCTTCTCTCCATCCATACTGATTTTCTACCCCCCAACGAGCCCCTAACTGTAAAACGTCATTTAACTCCTTTCTACTCAGACGAACCTTTGCTTTTGAACCAAGGCCAGAAGGAACGTTTTTAAACATTTCATCAACAAGTGCTTGGATTTTTTTTTGATCTAGATCTTTTATGTGTAAATTTGTTCGAACTAACCTAACCCCGCAGTTAATGTCAAATCCAACTCCACCGGGAGATAAAACTCCTTCCTCGGCGTCAGTAGCTGCAACACCTCCAATGGGAAAACCATATCCCCAATGAATATCAGGCATTGCGAGAGATTTTCCTACAATTCCTGGAAGTGTTGTCACGTTTGCAGCTTGTTCTGGAGCATTGTCTTTACGGATAAATTCAATCATACTATCGCTAGCATAAATTACAGCAGAAGTCTTCATGTTTAGATTATTTTTTTCACCCTTATAGTTAGATGGAATCTCAAATCTAAAATCAGCAATTTTATTTAATGGACCATTCCAGACCATAATAACCAAATTAATAATGTAAAAAACTATTTATAAATATTTAATAGAAAATTTATGTTTTCTTTCTAAGATAAGGTACTTTTGTCCTTTTATTAATTTTTACTACATAATCAGGTGGTAAGGAAATAGCTTTTCCTACATCAGGCTTTTTTTTGCTAAAAAAATGCACAGTCCTTTTTTTATTGCCAGATGTTTCTACTTCTTTTTCATAAAGAATATAATCACCCTGTTTGTAAGGTTTCTTGGAATCCTGAATAATTTTAGGTTTCTGTTGCTTATATATCTCATAAGATTTCCATTCGGTAATTTCTTCTTCCTTAGGTGTTCTTTTAGATGCTTTTATTACTTTTTTAACAGCTTCTTTTTTTGGTTTTATTTTCCTTTCCTTTTTTTTAATCTCGGTTTTAGGTTTAGTAGCAGATATTTTTTCTTCTTTTATTTCATAAGAAGTCCATTCAGTTAGTTCTTCATCTTCATCAAAAACCTGTGGAGCAAGAGTTTTTTCTTTTTTTAACTTTATTTTTTCCGCTTTTTGTTTAGGTTTAACTTTTTCTTTCTTGGCAACTTTTTTTACTTTTGTTTCTTTTTCTTTAGCTGCAATAACTGCTTTTCTTTCTTCGATTTTTCTTAATCTTTCTTCTTCTTTTTCTCTTAGTCTAAGCTCTTTTTTCTTTCGTTTTGCTTCGCGTTTTTTTTCCTTTAATTCAATTAATGCATTTTTTTCTGCGATTTTTTTCAATCGTTTTTCTTCTTGTTCTTTTTCTTTAGTTTCTTCTAATGCTTTTTTTGCCTCTATCTGTTTTAACTTTACTTCTTCTTTCTTTTTCAATCTAAGCTCTTTTTTCTTTAGTTTAAGTTCAGGTTTTTTTTCTCTTTCACGCTCTTTTTTCTTAGTTTCAATCAAATCTTTTTTTGCTTCACGTTCTTTTTCTTTTTTTTCCATTAGTGCCTTTTTTTCTGCGATTTTTTTCAATTGTTTTTCTTCTTGTTCTTTCTCCCAGGATTCCTCTAATGCTTTTTTTGCTTCAATTTGTTTTAATCGTTCCTCTTCTTTTTTCTTTAATTTTAGTTCTTTTTCTTTTCTTTTTAGTTCAAGTTTTTTTTCTCTTTCAGCGATTCTTCCTTCGCGTTCTTTTTTCTTAGCTTCTATCAGTTCTTTTTTTGCCTCTATCAATCTCAAACGTCGTTCTTCCTTCTCTTTTTTTCTAGCAACCTTTGCTTCTTCTTTTTCTTTTTTTCTTTTTTCCTTTATTTCTCTTTTTATCTGTGCCTTTTCCTCTTTTTTTGAAATTAAAGACACTGGTTCTTCTGTTTTTAATATTTCATCCCGTTCTATAACAGGCTTTTCTTCTGGTGGTTTTTCAGTTGGTTTAGCAATTCCTTCACGGGTTTCTTCATCTTTTACAAGTTCCCAAGTAGAAATTTTTTCTTTAGTTTCCTCAATTGGAGCTTTAGGTTCAACTTTTTCCTCAATTTCTTCAAATGTTTCTTCAAAGATAGGTTCAGATTTAACTTTTTTTCCGATTTCTTCTTCTAATTTTTCTTTACCTTCTTCCTCAACTGGTTCCCAAGTGGAAATTTCTTCTTCAGTCTCCTTAACAACAGGCTGGGTTTTATCCTCTTTTTCCCCTGTTTTTTTCTTAGTTTTTAATTCCCTTAAAATATCTTTTTCGCTTTCTTTTGCACTAATTTTTATTTTTTTATCGATATCTTCTGTTTCCTTCTTTTTTAATTTATCTTCTTCTCTTTTCTTCTTTTTTCGTTCGTGTTCTTTGAGAAAAGAGGAGATTCGGAGTTTAAGCGCTTCCTTTTTCAAAATAGGTTTTTCTATCTTTTTTTCTTCATACGCTGGTTCTTCTTTAAACTCTTCAGTAAACTCAATTTTTTCTTCTTTTATTGATTCATCGGCTATAGATTGCCAATCAGGGATTTTTTTTTCAGTTTTATGCTTAGGCCTTTGAGGTTCTAGTTCCTCATCTGTGATTTTAAACTCTTTTAATTCCTGTTTAGGCAATTCTTTACTAATTGTAACAGAAGGTTCTGGAACGGGTAGGAATACCTCCTCTTTTTTGGATACATCTTCTGAAATTTTATCTTCCTTGATTTCTTTTTCTTCTATTGCCTTAAATTCAGGAAGTTCTTCAGTAATATCTTCCTTGATTTGGTCTTTTTCAGAAGGTTCTGGAACTGGTAGAAACACTTCTTCTTGTTCTTTTTTCTTTTCCTTAGGTATCACTTCTAAAAATTCACGGGATGAAACTTCAACCTTCTCGATTTCGAAAAGTTCTTCATCTTCAAAAAGATCTTTTTTAGGTAGTTCTTTTTTAATTTCTTTTATAGGCTTTTCTTTTTCTTCTTTTTTAATTTTTGGTAAAACGATTTTTTCTTCTTTTGGATGTATAGTAACTCTTGGCTCTAAATTATCATATTTCTTAGATAAAAAATCAGATGGTGAATATTTAATACCAATTTTTGTAAATTCGCCAGATAATCTTTTACGTATTGACTCTAAATTTTTATTCTCTTGATAGCCATGTTCTTTAAGTTTTGGGTCAAGAGGATTATCTAAAATTTGACGTAAAATATTAATGTCGTCAATTTTAGACTTTTTATCTTTGGGCATGGTATCATATACCGCTACAAAGTATAAGGTTAGTCATATATTAATAAATTTTCCTTTATCACCTATTTACTATAATTTTTTATCTGTTTAAGCCATTTTATAATCTAAAAAAATTATTAAGTAAGTAATCCATTAGTTCATTTTTGATGTCTATGGCTTTTAAGAATAGAGATTTAATTTCAATTAAAGATTTATCTAAACAAGAAATTACCGCTATAATTAACTATGCAAAGAATATGGTACCTTACGCTAAAGGAGAAAAACATACTGATATATTAAGGAAAAAAATCTTATCAACTTTATTTTTTGAACCAAGTACTAGAACACGTCTTAGTTTTGAAAGTGCAATGAATAGATTAGGTGGACGTGTTATAGGTTTTGCCGAACCAAGTGCAACCTCACAGAAAAAGGGTGAGAGTCTTGCAGATACAATAAGAATGGCTGATTCATACGGTGATATTATTGTAATACGGCATCCTCAGGAGGGAGCGGCGCGTTTATCTGCGGAGTTTGCTAAATCACCGGTATTAAATGCTGGAGATGGAGCTGGGCATCATCCAACACAGTGCCTGTTGGATTTATTTACTATAGTTACAGAAAAAAAGAAGATAGAAGGAGATAAAATTGTACTACTTGGAGACTTAAAATATGGAAGAACTGTTCACTCATTATCTTATGCACTATCCATTTTTGGTGCAGAGTTAACTTTTGTTTCTCCTGAAAGTCTAAAGATGCCGAAAGAGGTTATCAACGAATGTAAAGAATTGGGATCAGAACCGATAAGTACAACTAACCTAGAAAAAGCAATAAAAGATGCAGATGTTTTGTATGTTACAAGAATTCAAAAAGAACGATTTCCTGATGCGGAAGAGTATAACCAAGTGGTTGGAACATATAAAGTTGATTTAAATCTTTTAAAGCTAGCAAAAAAGGATTTAATTATTATGCACCCTTTACCTAGAGTAGTAGAAATAGACCCTGCAGTAGATAAAACACCTCATGCAGTTTATTTCAAGCAAGCGTTTAACGGTGTCCCTGTTAGAATGGCGTTACTTTCACTAATTTTGGGAGGAAATAAAATATGAAAAAACTGAAGATTACCCCAATTAAAAACGGAACTGTTATTGATCATATTAATCCAGGTTTTGCCGTCAAAGTATTGCATATATTAAGAATTCCAGAATCCACTTCTTCAGTTGTAAGTGTAGCAATGAATGTAAAAAGTAAGATTGGTAAGAAAGATATTGTAAAAGTTGAGAATCGAGAATTAGATCCTAAAGAAGTGGACAGAATTGCATTAATTTCCCCTAAAGCTACTATCAATATCATAAGGGATTATGAAGTGGTAGAAAAACATAGAGTTAGATTGCCAGATGAAATTATTGGTATTGTCAAATGCTCAAATCCTACTTGTATATCAAATGCTAAAGAACCTGTTGAAAGCAGATTCTTATTAGTAAAAGATGACCCCCCAAGTATTAAATGCTATTATTGTGAAAGAGAAACAGAGGACATTGCTGAAAGAATTATTTAATTTCTTCAAGGATTTCTTTTGCCCTATCTAGCTTTATTTTCTTTTCTTTTATCATCTGTTCTGCAACTTTATCTATTTGGTCTTCTTTAGCACCAGCCATAACTGCAATGTTTTTTGCATGAAGAGACATGTGTCCTTTTTGTATACCTACTGTTGATAATGCGAAAACAGCAGCAAAGTTTTGGGCTAATCCAAGACTAGCAACTATTTCTGCCAATTCCTGGGCAGTGGATACACCAAGTATTTTTCTGCAAAGTCTCGCCTTTGGATGCATACTTGCAGCACCACCAACTATCCCTATTGCAAGAGGTAATTCAATTTCACCTACAAGATTTCCATTATTATCCTTATAATAGGTAGTTAGTGAAGTATATTGACCGTTTCTAGCTGCATAGGCATGAGCTCCTGCTTCAATTGCTCTAAAATCATTTCCAGTTGCTATTATTAAGGAGTCAATACCATTCATAATTCCTTTATTATGTGTTGCAGCTCTATAAGGATCAATAGATGCAAGTGTATAGGATTCAATGAAAGCATCTATAACTGATTCCCCACCCATTTTTTCTCTATCAAAAATAGCTTTTGCCTTTACTAATCTTTTATCTGCAAGATTCGAAATAATCTTCAATCTTACTTTTCCAGTCGTTATTTCTTCGAGCATTGGCGCTACTGCTTCACACATAGTATTAACCGCATTTGCACCCATTGCATCACGAACGTCGACAATTAAATGAGTCACTATCATTTTTCCTAGAGGACTGTCGAGTATTCGAACCTCTAAATCTTTTGCTCCCCCACCTAAATTCACAAGAATTTTATCTTGGGCATTTGCTAGATTTAAAATCTCTTTTTTATGATCTAAAATTTTTTGAGCAGCTCCTGCTATATCTTTTATATTTAATATTTGTAATTGACCTATCATTAAAGGTTTTGTAGATTCAGTGGTGAAACCGCCTTTTACCCTTGCTATTTTGGCCGCATTACTTGCTGCGGCAATAACACTTGATTCTTCAATAGCCATTGGAACAAGATAATCTTTGCCGTTAACTAGAAAATTAACTGAGATACCAAGTGGTAATTCAAATGTTCCTAACACATTTTCTATCATTCTATCTGCAGTATTTATGTCCAGACATGATGACAATATCTTTGTTTCGTCATTAGTTAAATTAGAAAAATTTTTTACAAATTCTAAACGCTTTTTAACTGGTAATTTATAAAAGCCTGAAACTTCAGATGATTTTTTACTGATTGTCATATTATTAATGCCTCCAAATTTAGCTTCCCAGAAAACAGTTCAGTGTTATAATAATTATGTCATTAGATTTCGTAAATTGACGAAATTATATTTCAATTTAATAATCGATTTTTTTCAAATCTTAAAAATTATTTAATATACAATTTAAGTTTGTTAATTGTTTTTTTAAAATCTTTTTTACTATTGACTAATAATTTGAAAAATATTGGAGTATAAAGATTACTTTAGACTATAATTAAGAATAAAAATACAATTCCATTTTCAGTTTTTTTATGGATAGTACCATCTGGCATCTCTACTGTGAATACTACATCAGTTCTACCAATACCAAATATTCTTTTTGAGCTTATGTTGAGCTCTCCTTCAGGAGGTATATTATTTATTGTTCCTGAAGTTTGATACCCTCGTAATATAAATCCACCAATTAAATTAATATTCCATTTTACATTAATGGCCTCACCTTTTCCAACATTTTTCAAAGCAACTTTGATTTTAAGTATTCCTCCTTTTATATTACCAATTTCAATTGACGGTTTTACTATATTTATTATTGAAGGTTGTGACCAGTTACTCTCGGTATTAACGATATCTTTTGCTTTTACTTTTATTTGGAATTCTCCACTTTGATTCCAAATATGACTTGCAGAAGCTATTTTGCTCTGTGAGTATGGACCTATCCACTCACTTAAGTTTCCATCGCCCCAATCCCACATATAATAAATTTGATCATTATCAGTATCTGTTGTTGTGGTGTAAAAAGTATATTCAACTCCTGCAGCTCCATCATTTGGACCAGATGGTGGTTCTGGTGTTTCTGGTGGATTATTCAGTCTAGTTATAAAATACCATAATGGCCCAGTTGTTGAAGTATTATAATTATCCCAGGCTATAATCCTCCAATAATATGTTTTTGAAATATTAAGTTTTCCGGGGTCATATGTTGTATTGGTTTGATTGCTAACAACCTTAGGTGGTGGATTTGCATTGCCAAAATAGATATCATATGTCAATGGGTCACCTTCTGGATCACCGCCTTTCCATAAGAGATCAACATTAATATCAACACCATTTGATCCATTTGCTGGATAAGGATCGTTTGGTTCATAGGGGGGTTGATTAGATATATTTGCAGCTACGGTTTCATCTACATATCCATTAATACTATTATACACTGCTAGTATTACTTGGATATTATGAGCGTTAATATCACCAAAATCATTACCATGTTCATCCCCATGCTCATTTCCATTCCAATTTGTACTATTTATATAACTCCCTCCAGCACTTATTGTAATATTCTCATCAAAAGCGAAATCTAAAAATCCAAAATGAAATGGATCTCCTTCAGCAGTTTTATATCTGGAGGCAATTTCAGTTATAAAAGCTTTAATGGATCCATTATACTGGGTAGCTTCATTATTTTGAATAGTTGTAGTAACATTTATTGTTGCATTTCCCAACCAGGATAATGTTAGATTAGCAGTAATATTTACTACTGTTCGATTTCCACAATTATTGAAGGCATCAGGAATTTCTTCAGTGTGATTACCTTCAATTCTTAGATAATCCCCATCAAATATGGATGTAGGATAAGTAACTATTCCATATTCACTGTCCCAATCGTATGCTTTTCGATTTAGAACATCTCCATTTTTATCATATACTATCATAGATGAATATTGAAAATCGTATTCTCCAGAAATATATGCATTGTAGATTTCTTGATTCCAACTGTGACAAGGCCCGCAGCCTTGAGTAAGTGCAATTCCGGCAAAAACAGTGTGTGAATAATCAGTTTCATCTAAGATATTTATTGATGATTTAGATATTATTTTTGTAGATGATATTCCTGCTGTAAAAATTAAAAAAAGAATAATGCCAATTAAGGGATAAATAAATTTCTTTGACATTTTTTCCCAATTATATTATATTGTAGTTTCATATATATAATTATTTATAGTGAACTTATTTTTTAATAATTTTATGATAATAATTTAGTTTAACCAAGAATTTTAAATAAAAGGAATTATAAGTATCAGATATCCTAATAAAAATGGTAAATAATTATTTTATTGAATCAAAAAATCTTAAAATTATTTTTTTAAAAAGATTAAATCATTTATAGATTCTCTTGTTTTTACCGCAATACCACAGTTAAAAGAAAGCATTTCTTTTTGATTCAGTAGACATCTTCCTACTGCAAGTAGCTTATCTTTTTCATCTACTATTAAACATTCATCAAATGGTCTTAAACAACTATCACAATATTTTACAAACTTTGCAAATACGCTTTTTCCATCCATTATGAAAGGAACTGCATCTTCTTTCACAACAACTCGTAAACTTGGATGTTTGAAGTAACCATGTAATAAAATTCCACCAAAAATTTTTAAGGTAAACATACCGTCGGAAGCACGCATTGATAAAATGTGTCTTTCATTACGATAAATGTTGCGAATCTTACCTGTTTTTTTGGATTTGACTATCTTAATTTTTCCTTTAAACAATGCTTCTGAAGCATTTTTTCCGAACTGTATTTCTGAAACAGCAGAAATTCTTCTCAAATCCATGTTTAGTACTTTTTTTAATTGTTTTTCCAGTTCAATTTGAGATTCAAAATCCTTCCATTGTATTGCCTTTTTTCCAACTAAAAAATCATTAAATATTTTACTTGATTCTTCTTTGGTTCTACCATCTATATTCTCAGGAAAAATTGATTGAGAATAAGGATACATCTCATCAAGTTCAATTGGAACTGGGCCTAAATTTGAGTTTACTACTATATTTACATTTTTTTTATTGATTATGTCGTTTATTTCTTTATTATAGTACACGGAGTATGGTTTTTTTCCTTCTTTAAAAATTATAGTAGTATTAAACAATTGTTTGTATCTATTTAATAAACGGCGATGATTTCTAAAAATTATTGGTCTATGAATGGTATAATCTCCAGTGTAAAATAAGGCTTTCTTTTTGCTTATTGGTTCATATTTTTCCAACCAAATCTTATTTTCTGTTTTTTTCAATTCTTTTAAAGCATCTAACAAATATGGATTTGAATTTGCTCTTCTTTCCACTAACTCCCATAAACTACCCATGGAAATTGCATTTCTAATTCTTCTAATCTCTGAGAAGCTAATGTATAGATTATGTTTTGCCAATTGTAGAATTTGATCTTTTTTATCCAATTTTTTTAACTCGGATGCGGTATAATCAGTACACACTGGACAACAACAAGGTGTTTCGCTAATATCATCAATTTTCTCAGTGCCCCAAGGAAAAATCATTCTTCCATTTTTTGCATATTTTGCATATGCTGATGAGTCAAAAAAATCACATCCAAGTGCTACTGCAATAGGAAAAATTAATGGATGACCTGCTCCAAATAGATGAACTGGTTTTGATGGATTTAGTCCTTTTTTTGAAGAAATTATACATCTAATTACATCTAGGTATCTCTGATTTTCCATTAGTGGAACAGTGCCGCCAATTGGATAAAAATCAGTTTCTGTTTTACTAATTTCTTCAGCACATTTAGTTCTTAAATCAGGGTATATTGAACCTTGAATCGTACAGGCAAGCAACATATCTTGTTTTTCAGGTATACTTTTCTTAGCCCGTTCGATTGTTTCTTTTATACCTTCTGCAGCTTCTTTTTTAGTTTGGTCTGGTGTTCCAAAAATATCTAAGATAGTTCCAACATCGCTACCAATATCTCTTTGAAAGCGTACAATTTCAATGGGATCAATATTAATATCTCCATATACATATGATTGAAAAGCACCTGAATCTGTCATTATAGGGCCATTAAAATCAATGAGTTTATGTACTCCTTTTTTTAATGCTTTTTCTTTAAATTCATCATATTTGTTAATTATATAAGAATTGGTAATAACTATCTCAGTACCAAAAAATTTCTTCATATCATTTGGGGAAATTAGGATTTTATTAGGATTTATTACAGGCATTAAGTTTGGTGTAGTAACTATTCCATGTTTTGTTGAAAATTTGCATATCCTCCCCGCTGCATCTCTGTCTTTAATCTCGAATTTCATTTAAATTACATATGGAAATATTATATTTAGTTTTAGTTGAGAAAATATTAATATTTAATTTCTAATTGATTGATAAAAAGTATAATAAATTCTGATGAAAATTTGTTCTAATATTTAAAATTATTTTTTGTCTTTACACGTTTACCTTGTCAATGTCGAATCTTAATTAAGCTCCAACTTGTATAGGGCTAATAATCTTTTTTAATGTAGATATTGCAGATAATGAAGCCATATAACTTGATTTTGGATTGTTTGGATTTGGCATATTTTCTACCTCTGCTCTTAATCTACCAAATCTACCATGAGCTAAAATTTTATGATGAATTCTTGTTGCAACTGGATCTGCAACAATCTCCACTGTTGTGTCATCAAAACCTATACCTGCAAGTGATACACTTGCAGCAACATTAATATTCTTTGGATATTTTTTTACTGCTTCTCTAGCATTTCCTTCAAAAAGAACCTTTCTTTTATTTATTTTTTTATCCAATGATGATGGGGGTTTAGTTGTTACAAGAGTCACTTCATCTAGGCCACCAATACTAGCTGACAATAGTCCATCGATTCCAAAAATTGCTCCAGATGGAATATATATCTTACAATTTTTAGCTCTAGCAGTTTTTTCCAATTTGTTTCTAAAAATGTCATCAAATAAACTTCCGACACTCATTAAAATTAAATCTTTGCCAGCTTTAAGAATTCGTTCTGCATAATCTTTTACCGCTTTTTGTGAAGCTCCTTCAAAAACAATGTCGGCGTTTTTTATTAAATCATCCAAGTCACTTTTTTTTGATTTTTTTATTTTTCTAAAGAGTTTTTCTGTAGCAACTGGATTTTTATCAAATAAATATATCTTTTTTATTTCATCCATTTTATCTGCAGCTTTCGCAACGTCTGTACCAATTGCTCCACAGCCAATTATTCCAAGATTCATGTTATAACCAAAACCTTAAAACGACGAGCAAATATAAAAAATATTGTTATGGACGATATTGATAGGTTTTTAAAGGAGGACCTAGGACAAGAGGGAGATATAACCTCTGAGTCTTTATTTACAAATGAGATAGGTCAGGCCAAGATATTTTCAAAAGAAGATTGTATTGTTGCAGGTCTCGAAGAAATTACCATAGTTTTTAAAAAAACCGGTGCTGAAACAGAACTTAAAGTAAAGGATGGAGACTTTGTTAAGAAAAATACCATAGTTGCCAAAATTAAAGGACCGATAATCTCAATACTTAAAGGTGAAAGGTTAGCTCTTAATATTCTAGGTAGAATGAGTGGTATTGCAACCCAAACAAAAGAGCTTGTAAATCTATGTAAAGCAATAAATCCTAATGTAACCATAGCTGCTACAAGAAAAACAACACCGGGTTTTAGGAAATTTGAAAAAAAAGCAGTTTTTATTGGTGGTGGTGAGACTCATAGGTTTGGATTATTTGATGCAGTTTTGATAAAAGACAATCATTTAAAATTTATTGGATCTGTTGAAGAAGCTATTAAGAGAGCAAAAAACAAAGTTCATAATAAAATAATAGAAATTGAAGTGGAAAATGAAAAAGATGCATTAGTTGCTGCAAGAAACAAAGTAGATGTTATTATGCTTGACAATTTTGATTCTATAAAAGCAGAACGCGTCACTAAAAAAATTAAACAAATAAATCCAAATGTTCTAATAGAAATTTCTGGTGGCATTGCTCGAAACAATATTGAAGAATATGTTAATTTTGCGGATCGTATCTCACTAGGTTGTTTGACTCATTCAATAAAGAATAAGGATTTTTCTTTAGAAATTTTGTAATTTTGTGGAAATATTTAATAATACAAATGTCTTTACAATATTGGAAAAAATATAATATTCCCAAATTGAGGAATTTTATTACGAGGAGGGTGAAATATTTATGAAAAAAGTTATTGAAAATGCAGTGGCATCTAATACAAAGAAGGACAATGAAGACCCTGCAAAGAAAAATATAAAAGATACAAATAAAATTATTAGAAATACAACTTCAAGTAATTTAAAAATCGCAGGTGTTGACAATAAAGAATTAGAAGAAGTATTAGCAGGTTTAACTACATCTATTAAAGTAATTGGATGTGGTGGTGCTGGAACTAATACAATTGCACGTTGTTTTGCTGAGGGTATTACCGGTGCTGAATTGATATCTCTTAATACTGATGCTCAACACCTATTGTTAGCAGAATCTCCTCATAAAATATTAATAGGTAGGCACTTAACTCGTGGTTTAGGGGCAGGTTCACTTCCTCAGATTGGAGAAGAGGCAGCAAGAGGTAGTGAACAAGATATTAGAGATGCAATAGTTCCTGCAGATATGGTTTTTGTGACCTGTGGTTTAGGTGGAGGAACAGGTACTGGTTCTTCGCCAGTTGTTGCTCAGATAGCAAAAAATACAGGTGCTCTCACGATAGGTGTAGTAACCCTTCCTTTTAGTGTTGAAGGCCTTATAAGAATGGAAAATGCAGAAGAAGGATTAAAACGATTAAGAGAAATTTGTGATACTGTTATAGTAATTCCTAACGATAAACTTCTTGATATTGTTCCAAATTTATCATTAAATGCCGCTTTTAAGGTAGCTGACGAAGTTCTTATGCGATCAATTAAAGGTATAACTGAAATGATAACTATGCCAGGTTTAGTCAATTTAGATTTTGCTGATCTAAAAACAGTTATGACAAGAGGCGGGGTAGCTATGATTGGTCTTGGTGAAGCCGAGGGAGAAAATAAAGCAATAAATGCTGTTTCTGAAGCACTTAATTCTCCTCTGATCGAAGTGGATATTTCTGAAGCAACAGGTGCGCTAGTAAATGTTACAGGTGGAGAAGACATGACAATTAGCGAAGCAGAAAAAGTAGTAGAAGAAATTTACTCTAGAATTAATCAAAATGCACGCATTATATGGGGAACCACCATTGAACCTTCCTTAAAAAGAAGTTTACGAGCTATGCTTGTTATTACAGGAGTTAAATCAAAACAGATTTTAGGTCCAGCTCGTAGAGCTTTTGAAAAACAAGAATATGGGATCGATGTTGTAGCTTAGTTTGATAAAATAAAAACTTCTTATTTCCTTTTTATTTGAAATCTGAAGAATTTGAGATGAATGCAATTAAAATTTTTAATAAAAACAGCCAAATTGTTTATATATCATATAATATTTGACCCTTAGCTATTATAGGTGTCTATATTGAAAGAAGACAGAAGAATAATCGATAGAGCTTGGGAGTTGCAACATAAAATAGAGGCAAGGCAACAACGAATAGGTAAAGGAAAGTATGGTAGAGTTCTTAAAATGGCTCGAAAACCTACAAACGATGAATATGAAAAAACTTCCAAAATCACAGGTGTAGGAATATTAGTCATAGGGGCAATAGGATTTGTAATTTATATTATAAGAGAGTTAGCAGTACCCTGGATATTATCCGCTCTTGGTTATTAAATGGTTGGTGGATAAAGGTTGCAAAATAACGAGATTGAAGATTTGGATCAGGAAAAATCACGCATATTCACTATTAAAACACAAGTTGGTAAAGAACAAAATAGCGCAGATTTAATTAATAGCAGAGCGGAGAAATCTAAATTAGACATCCCATCAATTTTAACGACACCTGAACTTAGAGGTTATATTTTTGTAGAAGGTTTCGATGAAGAGCATTTAAAAAATACCATTAAAACCATTTCATATGCACGAAATATGTTAGAAGGGGATATCCCCATTGAACAGATTGAACATTTTCTAACACCAGCTTCTGCAGTTGCTAAAATTACTGAAGGAGACACCGTTGAGATGGTTGCAGGGCCGTTTAGAGGTGAAAAAGCAAAGATAACCCATATTGATTATTCAAAAGAGGAAATCACGGTAGAACTACTGGATTCTATGGTTCCTATACCAATAACAGTTCGAGGGGAACAGGTTAGGATTATTAAAAGAAAGGAAGAAGAACAAAAGAAAGAATGAGAAGGAGTAACATATCATGACTGAGACAATAGAAACGCTCGTAGATGGAGGAAAAGCATCTGCAGGTCCGCCATTGGGTCCCGCCTTAGGGCCTATGGGCGTTAATATTATGCAAGTTATTAATACAATAAATGAAAAAACTAAAGAATTTCAAGGGATGAAAGTCCCAGTTAAAGTTATTATAGATCCATCGACAAAGAATTTTGAAATTGAAGTTGGTACTCCACCAGCAGCATCATTAATTCTCAAAGAAATTGGTGGAGAAAAAGGATCAGGAACACCTTCCAAACATAACATAGGTGATATTACAATAGATCAAGCAGTGAAAATTGCAAGGATGAAATCTGATAGCCTTCTAGGAAAAGATTTAAAGGAAAAAACAAAAGAAATAATAGGAACCTGTGTATCAATGGGTGTAACAGTAGAGGGTAAAAAACCAAAAGAAATCCAAAAAGCAATAAATGAAGGTCAATACGATACTAAATTCACCTAATATTTTGCCAAAATAAATTTGATTTATTTTAGATGGAGTCGCAAAAGATGATTATTATGACAATAATAATTGTTGATTTACGACTCTGTTAATTGACACTATGAATGATGCACCTAAGTAACTTTAGCTTAGTTGATAATATGCCTTAGTTATAGGATCTATAGCTGTTATTTTACCTTCTATTCCACTATCATAACCTGGGAATCCGTAATCCCCTAAACTTGGATCTAAAATCACACAACTCACTTCATTAATATAATAATTTATTATATCGTCCTTATCATATAAATTATAAAAGAAAGGTCTGAAATAAAACTCTAAATTGATATCAACATTTGCATTTTGTGTACCCTCATTTGCCAAAATAATTCCACTATATTTATCCAAATACTCAATTTTGCTTATCATACTGACAAGAGCTTTCTTTTCCCATTCAGAATAATGAGTTATATTTTTACCATATTGTAAATTGTTAATCGTCTCATTTAAGTTATATGATGGAATGACATATAGATGCAATGGTTGATTTGAGTCAATCCAATAACTAATATTGAGATAATCAATATATTCCCCAAAGGATTGATTAGCTGCGCCTCCGTAATAAAAAAATGTATTACTTTCTATTTCAATGCTATCTTCATAAGTCTGAATAATATTTTCACCCCAATCATCCTCAACCTGAGAAATCAATGACGATTCAACATGATTCCAAAGGATCTCATTATCAATATTGCATACCATCGAATAGACATGGTCATCTGTTAATACCAGATAAGTTTTTATACCAATATTTTCCAATAACGAACAAAACAATACGGTTAAATCTTCAAAATCACCTTCTTTTGTCTGAATTGTCACGTGAGGATTTTGTATTATTTCGGGATCTGGCTCATCAATGTAGTTGTAATTTCTTATAATATATCTATATATTGCATTAATCTGACATTCAATATTAGTATCGTCACAATCATTAACTATTTGCCTTGTATAATATTCTATATAAGTATCGTTTGTAAGAATTGAGTTTATATATGGTAAGGCTTTTTGAATTATAGGATCGGTATAACCATAGTAAACAATTTCATTTCCAATACCGCTCTGAGCATAATCAAATACATGTTCTATACTAACTCTAACAATATTATTCATACCAGATATAAAAACTCTCACCAATATTGTGGCTTGACTTACAGTAATATTGCAGTTACTCCCGGATATTGTTACATTAATCTTTTTATTTGGTTCATTAATTGTTTGTGTAATGTTTTCACCGGTGATACTTACTGTTTTTATTTCTTCCCAACTAGTATTGTCAAACGGGTAGTAATCTGCATTGTCTCCCACACCATCTCCATCGGTATCTTTCCATTCACTTGAATCATTTGGAAAAACATCTGAATTATCTCCAACCCCGTCTTCGTCACTATCGATCCATTCGGACGAATTAAAAGGAAATGCATCAACTTTATCATTATAACCATCCCCATCAGTATCAATTTCTTCGGGCTCACTTTCATTACAACCACTAAAAGTGATGCTGATAATCATAAAAATTATAAAAATTACCGTTAGGTTTTTATTCATATTCTATTCGCCTCAAATCAATAGTTCACTACAGCAATATATATTTTAGAATTATATCCTTAAACAAATGAACATTTAAAGTATTATCTAAATCTATTAAAGGTCTTTAAACTATAAAAAAGGAGCGGATAAAACGTATATGAATTTATCAAATTCGTCTAAAACCTCTTTGAAAGAATTGTTTAAAGGATTTAATCATACGATTGCTTCTATATGTAAGAGGCATAGTTATGCCCTCGCCCCATGTATTTTTCTTATTTATTTCTGAAATAACAGAATCAATAGTTTCATCAGTTGTATCTACAATTGTATAAGCATATCCTGCATATAACAAATCATGTGAATCACTACCTCCTGTACCTCCAAGATCGTATTTTTTTGCAATTCTTGCTGTTTTTATATTCGTCTTTGGCAGACTACAGCTATTGTAGACTTCAATTGCTGGTATTTTTTTATGAATTTTTTTAAGGTTTTCGTTTTTAATTCCAGACATGTTTCTAAAAAGATGAGGGACTATTGCAATACCACCAAGATCAATTATTTTTTCAACAGTTTCCTCAACGGTTAGAGATTTGGAAATATTCTCTCTTATATTTAATCCTAATATGTGGCCATCTGCAGTAGATATTTCCAACCCTGGAACAACGATAAAATTTTTTGGTGCAATTTTCAATGCCTTTAAACTACCTTCAATTGTGTTATGATCAGTAATTGCTACCCCGTTTAACCCTTTCTTTTTAATTAATTTTATTATATCACTGGGACTCCCCATTCCATCATCCGAATATTTTGAATGAAGATGTAAATCCAATTTTAACATGGTTTATACACCCAGCTGGCATTGGTAGTTAGCTCTTGTATTAGAAATTTTTGGTTAGGACAATTTTTTCAATATTAATTAAAACGAAAAAATAACAATCCAAAAAATAATATTTATTACTAATGCAATGAAGCCCAAACGAAAACCATTAGCCCAACTTAACTTAAGTAAATATTTTGAAACAAAGACAAAAGATAAAAAAATAATTAGTAATGCTAAAAAAAATCCCCATATCCATGGACCAAAAATTAATTCTGAGATAAAACCTAGTAGTGCTATTATTAATACCGATAAAAGAAGTGCTGTTTTAGAAAAATCAAATATGTTTTTAACACTGATTAAATTGTAATGATGTAACAATAATACACCTCCATAAATTATCAAAATATCCATAAAAAAATCAATAATAAACGCACCTATCATCCATATAAAATTTAGATTATTAAAACTAGTTGAACTGTAATATTTGGGTTCAGGTTTTGGATAAACAGGAATTGGATTACTTGCAACTATTGGTATAGAAATTATTACTAATAAGACAAAGGTAACTATTAAAGGATAAATGGCCTATTTATTCATGATAAGATAATAAACAAGAATCTTTATTTAAAATTGAAGTGTAAATATTATATTTATGGTAGGACTCTAATCTTTAAAAAAAGAAAGTGTTAAATAATCGAATTTTATTGCAAGGCACGGGAGAGGCAATTAATGATAAATAATAAGAATAGAAATCCTAACACATACAACTTCGGCGAGTTAGAGCTTGTCGATAAAGAATTATTTTTTATATCTTCTAATAGACGTGACAATTAATAGTATTATACTATTAAGATTCTTAAGAAAAAAAGATAAATAATATATTCTTACTTATAAAGTCATAATGGCCAAAGAGAAACCAATGCATATTCCTTTTCAGACATTCTTTATCTCAAGAGAAGTTAGTAAATGTCCTTTAATTTTAGATATAATAAAAATAGGTCAAAAAATAAAAGTATTAGGATTAGAAGAAAACACAGATTCTACCATCAGTCTTTCCTATGGTAAACGTATATTAATTAATGCAAGCGGTGTTAATCTTATAAAAATAACTTATCAAGACATAATAGAGGTTGTGGATTATGACCCTGTAAAAAATGTTGTTTTAGCAATAGGAAAACAAAACCCAGTTATCGAAACCCCAGTCCATTGGATAATTCATCATGCTAGAGAAGATGTCAATGCTATTATCCAATTTAATGGAGAAAAAATTGTAAAAAAGTATTCAGAAAATATTCCAATAACTAAAACTGAATATCCATCTGGAACTATTGATTTGGCAAAGGAAGTTTTAAAGACACTCAAAGAAAGCAAAAAGATAGTAATTAGAAATATTGGATGTCTTTTTGTAGGAGTTAGCTTACAAGAAGTCGAAAATTTAATTTTTACCGGAGATGAAGAAACATATGCTAGTTAATGGAAAAGAATACAGGGCTTTATGGTGGGAAAAAAACTCAATAAAATTTATTGATCAGAGAAAATTGCCTTATACATTTGATATTTTTACAGCAAGAACTGTAGATGAAGTTGCATTTGCTATTAAAAACATGGTTGTCCGGGGTGCTCCTGCGATTGGAGCAGCTGCTGCTTATGGTATGGCTCTTGCAGAAAATAGATTTGAAGAATCAGCGGATGTATTAAGAGCAACAAGACCAACTGCTAATGATCTTTTCTACGCTATAGATTATATGATTGAAAAAATAAATAATGATGAAAATAAAATTCATGCAGCAACTAAATATGTTGAAGATATTGTCTATCGTTGTAAAAAAATTGGAGAAAATGGTGAAAAATTAATTAAAGACGGAATGAAAATATTGACTCATTGTAATGCAGGTGCCCTTGCAACAGTAGATTATGGTACTGCACTTGCACCTTTTAGGATGGCTCTGAGAAACGGTAAAAAATTTCTAATATTTGTAGACGAAACAAGGCCTCGACTCCAGGGTTTATTGACAGCATGGGAGTTAAAACACGAAGGAATAGAACATGTTGTTATTGCTGATAATGCTGCAGGTTATTTCATGAAAAATGGGGATATCGACATGGTTATTACTGGTGCAGATAGAATCGCACAAAATGGAGATTTTGCAAATAAGATCGGAACTTATGAAAAAGCAGTTTTAGCTTCAGAAAACGATATTCCTTTTTATGTTGCTGCTCCAATTAGTACTTTTGATAGAACAATTTTAGATGGTAGCTGTATTGTTATTGAAGAAAGAATGAGAAACGAATTATCTGAAGTTAATGGAAAAACTATTATGCCAGATTGGACTAATGTCAGAAATCCTGCATTTGATGTTACCCCTGCATATCTTGTAACTAGCTATGTAACCGAAAATGGGATCGTAAAAAAATTATCTTAAATATTTTTTGTGTGTTATTTTTAATGTTTATTTATTAATTTAAATCTTCATAAATTTTATTAAATTAAAAAAATATATAAACGAAAAGCTTAAATTCTATTATCAATATATTAGTTTTATAAAAAAACTTAGGGGAAAAAAATGAAGAATAAAATTGTAAGTATATTTGTTATTATGCTAATATATCTTACTGTTAATTCAGTAACAGGAACTATAAATATTGTAGATACTACCATTGAGTATTTAGAATCCAAGCCATCCTCTTTCGATATAGCATGGTCTGATAATTTTGATTCCTATACTCTTGGACCTTTACATGGTCAAGGTGGATGGGAAGCATGGGACAACAATCCAGAAACTACTGGATATGTTGTAGATGATCCATCCTATAGTCCTTCAAATTCGGCGGAGATTTCATGGTATGGTGATATATCTACGGATATAGTATACCAATTTTCTGGGATTAGTTCTGGAACCTGGAACCTCACAGCAATGCAATATGTACCAAGCGACATGGAAGGAATTTCGGCTTTTCTTCTATTAAATACATATCATCACGGCGGTCCTTATAGCTGGTCTTTACAGTTAGCAGTTAGTGCAATAGAGGGATTAATATATGACTTCAATAATTATGATGATTCGTTACCACTTGTTACTGATGATTGGGCAGAGATACGTGTAGAAATAGATTTTGAAGCAGACATCCAAACTGTATATTATAATGGTGATGAGCTACTTTCGAAAAGTTGGGTAGATGGGGCTTCAGGAGGTGGTGCGAAAAATCTTGCATGTATTGATTTATACGCTGACGAAGTTTACTCATCCGCAGTTTACTACGATGATTTCACTCTTGAAGGTCAACCAGCTGGAACAGATTTACTATGTGAAGGTGAAATAGTGTGGAAAAATGCATCAGTTGGAGAAAAGCTTCAGGACAGTTTCATCGTGAAAAATGTTGGTGGAGAAGGCACATTACTCAACTGGGAGATATCGGATGAACCAAATTGGGGCGAATGGACTTTTAATCCTAAATCAGGTACAGATTTAACCCCAGAAGACGACCCTATCACTATTCAGGTTACCTGTTTAGCGCCAGATAAGAAGAACCAGGAATTCGAAGGAAGGATAAAAGTAGAAAACTTGGAAAACTCTGAAGATTTTTGTTATATAGATATCTCTCTTACAACCCAGGTTAGCAAACAATTATTTGTTCTTAATTTCTTCGAGAGACTTATACAGAGATTTCCATTGTTGGACAGGATAGTTCATTTCTATCTAATTTTATAAAAAAACATCAATCTCTTTTTTTTCCTTTTATAAATATTATTTTTTCAGATGAAAAACATATCTAGTTGGAATTCTTTTTTTCTTCCCAGTCCAATATCCACATTTAGGGCATCGAAATTCAATCGTGACTTTTCCACCCCATATAGTTAGATTTTTTACTCTTTGCAATGGGTTATTACATACAGGGCATCTATTTAGAATCTTATGAGGATCGCCCTCTCTACTGTGAATTTCGATATCAACTAAACCACTTTTTAAAACTATGTTTCTTAACCTATGTTCGCTTACATGAAATTGTTTTTTTTTAGTTCTTAATTCTTTTTCAACAAGGTTTTTTAATTTATGTTGCGAAGAAACACTATAATATTTTAAGAATACTTTTTTTACTGCTTTTTTTATTCTATCATCTGAAGGAATGTGGTAAGTCATAGCATAAG